>ENA-UPXM01000023-UPXM01000023.1-activated-sludge-metagenome-genome-assembly--contig:-NODE-23-length-193808-cov-38.488591_pt1 | contig 193808 bp, 157 predicted proteins | sample MGYA00238178_ERZ772708 | MGnify/ENA primary metagenome ERZ772708 (study PRJEB29002, sample SAMN05720212) | activated sludge metagenome | isolation source: anaerobic digester from wastewater...
ATGGCGGAGGAAAGGGGATTTGAACCCCTGCACCACTATGAATGATCTGCTTGTTTTCGAGGCAAGTCTCTTCAGCCGCTTGAGTATTCCTCCACTAGACTATAGTCAACATAACATAAGTAATTCTATTTTTTTCCAATAAAAATTAGTTCATTATTGATAAACCTAAAGTTTAATATTGAAAATATCTATCGCATTTTTAAACATTAACCGTTCGTATTCTTCTTTTGTCAATTCTTTCGGAGCTTGAACAAAGTATTCTTGATAAATCTCCTTTTTTAAAGTGTTGATTCCATCTATTGGATTATCCGTACCAAAGACCAATAAATGAGAACCATAAGTCTTGATAATTTCTTTTGTTACTTTTAAAGAAACCCAGGTAGTATCACCAAAGATATTGGGTAATCTATGCGAAAAAACTTCTTTTGCCTCTTTGTAATCAGTATTCAAACCAAGATGCACCATCACAAATTTCGTATTAGGAAAATCTTTAGCTACTTCTAATACTCTCAATGGAGAACAATCAAAACCTGCTGCTGTATGAGTAACAACAGGAAGATTATACTTTTCAGCAAGCTTCACAAACTCTCTTACTTCTGGAGAATTAAAACTAATCTTTGAGTGATAAGGATGAAATTTCATTGCATAAATACAATCCCTATTTTCTTTAATCAGATTTTCTAGTCGTTGATTCGGTTTTTCTTGTAATGGTTTTACCCATATAGCCACTCCAATTTTTTCTTTGTGTTTACGGGCAAAATTAATCACTTTACGATTAGCATTGATTTGTGATATTTGCTTATCTTTTGGTAAAAGATATTGATTATGATCTACTTCAACCGCCTCAGCGTTGGATACAATTGAAAAATCGATGTGGTTTGCCTTCATTGAATCGATAACCATTTTCTCGTTCATTACAAAATTAAGCGATTTTCCAATATGAACATGTGTATCAATAATCATAAAATTATTTCCCTCCTTTATTGTAATAAATGATAACAATAACAACAAATTGAAATATAGGATAATATCCTGTTAATCTATTTATCGATATACTTCTCTAAGAATAGGAAAAGATATCGTAATTTTCTTACAAAAGAGCCTTTATTGTTTATACTTTAAAATATAAAGATGGTCAAAAACTACCCCTTCATAATAAAGAATAAAACAACTGAAAAAATCAGTTTTTTTATTTTTCGATTCCTGCTCGTAACATCGCCAGATAGTTCTCATCAGGAACATAATCAGGAATACTATTTCCACTTCCTAAGGCATAGCCTCCTTGTTTTGTCAGTGCTAGCATTTTCTTGCTTCTTTGATATACTTCCTCACTATTTTTATAGGTCAGAAAATTCATATCCAAACCACCAAGGATAGCAATTCTATCTTTTAAATCTTGATATGCTTTTTCTACAGGATAAATATTATCTTCAAAAGAGTGTTTTCCATCAAATTGTATCATATCAACCATATCATCAATAATATCATGATAATAACCACAGGAATGCACAATAGCTAATCTTCCTTTGTCATGAGCTGATTTTACGATTTTTTGATACCAAGGAAACACGTATTTTCGTAGGACATGAGGTGGTAACATCGTTTGTGAATTGAATCCCCAATCATCATTGCAAAGAATTGCTCCTACTTCATCGTATTCTAAGCATTTTTCAAAATACTCCATCGTAATTGAACCTATTTTTTCAAAAATATCAGCAAATAAATCCTCATCATCATAGAGCATATAGCATAAATTTTCATATCCAACAATCCCGATGGCGTTTTCTAAAATACCATCATAGCTATAAGGGATAAATTTCATATTTCCTTCTAAGAATTTACCGGCTTTTGCTATCAATGAAAAATCACAATTGCTAACATCTGGCCATTGATAGCGAAGAAAACTATCGCGATCGATGATTGTTGAACCAGCGTTTAATGATTTTGTTTGTACATTTTCGTGTTCATCGAGTTTGCGAGGAAATTCTGCCCCTTTGATTAGGATAGGGCAATGGTCATAACCAGCATTTGTAAAAGCCTTGATGCGAGTAATATTCCGATTTAAGTCGGTCGAAACATCATACGTTTTTCCAACCAATAGTTTTTCTTTTTCTTCACCAAGGATAAATTCAAACATCACAGGACGATCGGTTGGTTCACGTTTTAAAACCTTCACTAAATAATTAAAATCGGGAATTCTCTTTGTCATTCTCATAGTTTTTTCCTTATTTCAATAAGATTTCTTTGGCTAGTTCTGCTGCTGATGCAGCGTCCATTGCATATCCATCTGCTCCTATTTCTTCCGCAAAGGCTTGAGTTACTGGTGCTCCACCGACTAATACTTTTACCTGTTCTCGTAGACCTGCTTTTATTAAGGCTTCGATTACTTCTTTTTGTTCCATCATAGTAGTCGCTAACAACGCCGATAAACACACTAAATCTGGTTGATACTCTTCGACTTTTTCAATAATAGTACTCGTCTTCACATCAACACCCAAATCAAGACATTCAATTCCCTGACCCTCAAACATCATCTTTACCAGATTCTTACCTATATCATGTAAGTCTCCAGCAACTGTGCATATAATGGCCTTTCCAATTGGTTTTACCCCACTATTGATTAATACCGGGCGAAGAACTTCTAATCCAGCATTCATTGCTCGAGCAGCGATTAATACTTCCGGAACAAACACTTCATTTTTTTTGAATTTGATGCCGATGATTTGCATTCCTGCAAGCATTCCTTCATTTAAAATGTCTTGCGGGGAAACCTGTTCTTCTAATGCCTGTTGTACTAAAGCCCTTACTTCCTTAGCCCTTCCTTGTTGTAAATACTCAGATATTTCTGTTAGGTTCATCAGTTCTTCCTTTCTAAAAAGTAAAATGCATATATTTGATAAAGTATTGACTAAATTTTAGTTCTTTATTTAAATCTACTACCGTGACTGCTGCTGCGATTTTGTTACATGTTTCCATCAGAGATTGGTCATTGGCAACCATTATACTTCCAAGACCACTGCTATTTCCAATAACAATAATCTTATCTTTTAGTTCTTTGGGAAGTAATCCTGCTGTTACAGCAGATTTCTTGTTCATATGAAAGCCAAAACTACCGGCAAGGTATACACGTTTTAAGGAAGATAAAGTAATCCCTGCTTTTTCTAATAAAACCATGATTCCTGCAACAACCGCGCTTTTCGCAAGTTGAAATTCGCGGATATCTTTTTGGGTAAGATAGACTCTGTCTGTCAGATAAAATTTACCATCGGTAATTCGACTCGCTAATTTGCTTTTTTGATTTGCTCGTAACAAGCCCGTTTCATCAATTAGGTGCTCGTTTCGCAAAATAGCAATGATATCGATCAAGCCACTCCCACAAAGCCCCTCTGGTTCACCTGAAACAGTTTCAATGGTAAGCGATTCTTCATAGTTAACCGCAGAAATCGCACCATCAACACCTCCCATACCCATTTCAATATTTGCCCCTTCAAAAGCAGGTCCCATTGCTGTTGAAGTTCCATATAACTTTCCCTTCGCCTTTACAATCATTTCTCCATTCGTACCGAGATCGAGTAACAACACATTCTCTTTTTCTTGAAGAATATCAATAACTAAACATCCGGCTACAATATCAGCACCAATAAAACTACTGATTGATGGAAGCAATCTTACTTTCTCAGCCTTTATGCCAAGCAAATCTCCAGAAAATTCTTTACTTAAAAGAAAATTAGCTGTATAGGGACTTCTACCGATAAGGGTAGGATCTTCATTCATCAGTATATGTAACATAACCGTATTTCCACTGATAATCAGGGATTGTGGTTTTTGCTTCGGCAGTAATCCGATAATGATTTCATTAATCGCTTGAACAATCAACTGATGAAGGGCTGACAATTTTCCCAAAGAACAATGTTTAATCCTGGAGATAATATCTGCTCCATAGGACATCTGCGGATTATGAAGGGAATAGGTAGCAATGACTCGTTGATGGTCTGGGTTAATTAAATATCCAGCCAGGGTTGTGGTACCAAGGTCAATGGCAATGTGATTATGAGGCGTTAATGTATCAATAATGAGACTTTTACTTGCTTTTGCTCTCTTCTTTAACTCAACAATAACATCTTCTCTTACTATTGTCTGACAGGATAATTCGCTCTTGCCATTAACAGTAACAGCACACTTCTTGCATTGACCATTTCCCCCACAATTGGCATTAATCAGATAGCCATGTTCTCGCAGGACTGTAAGAAGATTACTATTTTCAGAAACATATAATGTTTTTTCCTTTTCTTGATTTCTGATGATTACTTTTTTCATCTATTTATCCTCGTGATATAAAATCGCAGCAAAATAAGTTACCGTGTTTTTTCCGTTGTAGTAATTGATATTCGCTGTTTTCGCAAGAGCAACAACATCAATTCCCGCTGCTTCTAAAGCGATCATTTTTTCTTGAGGATGGCGACACGCTGCTTCTGGATAGCTACAATGCAAGCAGTATTCACAACTCCCCACTCCTAAAATCATCATTTCTTTCGCTGTTATTTGATATTTCTTATTCAGTCGATGAAGATATTTTGTGAAATCACTTCGACCTTTATTCATACTTTCTAAATCAAAAGGATCGGTTAAATCGATTACTTTCGTCATAATCAATATATATTCATATTGCAAACAAATTGTCTTTAATTCTTCAAGGCTCCCACATCCAGGAGGGCAGGACCAAGTCTTCCCCCAACAGCCACAATGGTTTTGTTTGCACGCTAACCGAACATGTTCCGAGAAGATAATTTCTGTAGTTTTAATCCTCTTTACTTGGTGACAATATTGTTTGATATCGTTGATAACTGCTGATTCCATATCTTTTTCCCTAATATATTGTAGCATATTTCCCCGATAAAACAAAGTTTTACACCGAAATTAAAAAACCATCCTTTCTCAAGGACAGTTCATTTTCTTTTTATCCGTACATCTTATATAGAATATATAGGACCAAACGTTCTGGTAAAAATCGCTTTAAAAACAATAAAAAACGATACGAAAAACCGACTACTACTTTCACGCCGGGATTCTTTTTTTTGATTGTCCGGTAAATCACTTTACTTACAGCAATCGGTAGCATCCCGTTTTTTTCATCTTCTTCCATTTTAGTTATCGATTTATAATAACGAACACTGTATTCTTTGTTAATATCCACTTCATTTTCACGGTTCTTGGTAAACGATGTTTTGGTATCACCAGGAAGAATGCAAGTAACTTTTACTCCAAAAGGTTTCAATTCCAAAGCAAGTCCTTCAGAGTAGGCCATGATGGCACTTTTGGTAACTGAATAAAAGGTTTGAAAAGGAATGGTTAATTCACCAGCAACGCTACCAATATTGATAATTTTTCCCTGAGAAATTTTTAAATAGGGAATCGCAATCTTACAGACATTAAAAACACCCATCATGTTAACATTGATGATTTGTTTAATCGATTCCATTTTAGTATTTTCCACTGGTCCGCCAATACCAATTCCTGCATTATTAATCACTACATCTATTTTTCCAGTTTGTCCGATGATTTTGATAAAGGAGTCTCTTACTTGTTCAATGCTTGTGACATCGCATTCCAGATAATGAATTCCAAAGATGTCTTTTTTCGTTCTCGATAAAGAGTAAACAATATCTCCCATATGAGATAAATATCTTGCTGTTGTTTCCCCAATTCCACTACTGCCACCAGTAATGACAACTACTCTTTTCATGTTAAATAATCTCCAATATCTCTAATACTTCTTTAATTTTTAATGCAGCATAATCGATTTGTTCTTTTGTATGGGTTGCTGTGTAACTGGTACGCAACATGCTTTCTCCCACTGGTACAGCTGGAGAAATCACCGGATTAACATAAACTCCTCTTTCCATTAACATTTTACATGCCTTGAATGTTTTGATATCATCATAAGTAAAAATAGGAATGATAGGAGTGGTACAATCTACTATCTTAACCCCATATTCTTTTAATTTTTTACGCATATAATTACTGATTTCCGTTAATTTTTTCACGCGTTCTGGTTCTTGTTCTAGTATTTTTAAAGAAGTCAGAGCACAAGCAGCACTGGCTGGGGTGATTGAGGCACTGAAGATAAATGGACGCGAACGATGTTTTACATACTCGACAACTTCCTGTTTTGCTGCCATATAACCACCTAGACTCGCTAATGTTTTTGAGAATGTCCCCATAATAATATCCACTTCATCTTCTAAGCCATAATATTCCGCTGTTCCTCGACCTGTTTCGCCCAAAACACCAAATCCATGAGCATCATCGACCATAACACGAGCACCATACTTACGAGCCAAAGCGCAGATTTCTGGCAGTTTCGCAATATCTCCACTCATTGAAAAAACACCATCGGTAACAATTAGTATTCCTTTTTCCGGCTCAACATGAGCAAGAATTTGCTCTAATTCTTCCATATCATTGTGTTTGTAGCGGTATAACTTAGCATAACTCAAACGACAAGCATCATAAATACTAGCGTGATTTTCTTTATCACCGACAATCACATCATTACGACCACAAATCGCACTAATGATTCCTAAATTACTTTGAAAACCTGTACTAAAAGTCAAGGCTGCTTCCTTACGAAGGAATTTTGCCAATTCTTTTTCTAATTGAATATGAATATCTAAAGTACCATTTAAAAAACGCGATCCTGAACAACCACTGCCATATTTTTTAATTGCTTCAATACCTGCTTCTTTTACACGAGGATCACTGGTTAACCCTAAGTAATTATTAGAACCAATCATCACTACTTTTTTATCATTTATCATAACTTCTGTGTTTTGTCCGCTAGAAAGCACATAAAAATAAGGGTAAATTCCTTGTTTCTTCACTTCTTCAATCGCTTTGTTCTCTGAGCATTTCGCAAATAAATCCATTATTTCCTCCTTATTTTGTCTGTTTGAAAAATATTTTTTTCAATTACCAAGAATTATACTTTAATTATGATGAAAAGTCAATTCCAGGGGATTAAAAACGGATTTATCAATGCTATATTAAAAGTAATTAAAACACAAAAAATCTTTTCTCCTTTACAATCAAAAATTCAGGATATTATAAAAAGCCCTTCGCTTCATTGGCGAAGAGCTTTAAACTTATTTTCTGATATTTCACAAGTCAGTTTTAGTAACGCTTTTTCGTTTGTTGGTCAATCTGTCAAAGCAAACAACCGTGCCAGGCAAAACAAAGATGATGAGTAACATAGCGACAAGCGCACCGATTGACAAGGTGGTACATACTTCGGAAACCATTGGTGAAGTAGCAAATATTCCCAGTACGGCAAGTACCAGTACAAGAATAGAACCAGAGGTCATAATCGTATGGATTGAACCGATGTATGCTGCTTTCAAAGACTCGATTATGTCCATTGTTTTTCTGCTTTCTTTATAGAAATTACAGAAAACGATACCGTAATCAATGGTTGCTCCCATCAATATACTTTGCACTATCAGTAAAGCAAGATAATAAATTGAACCAGTATATGCACCAATAACCGATACGGTAATGAATACACCGCACTGTACAACAAGCGTTAAAAGAAGCGGCATAGTTGGATTGCGGAAGGCAATAAGGACAACAAGGAAGATCGAAACGGCTGTAATCAAAGTAATCATCAAATATTCTTTACCAAAACTTTCTTCCATTTCGCTAACCATGATGGAATTACCTACCAGGTAATACTCTTTAAGATTGTCTTCGCATAGTTCATTAATCTTTGTTACATGAGCTTTGGTTTCCGTTGACTCATCTATATAATCGGAAGTAATCACCAGTCTTGAATAAGTATCACTCTTCATCTGAACAATGGCCTCATTTAAATCCGCTTTATTGTTCCGAATATCCGCTCTGGTTTCCGCGTTAAAGTAAGTTGCAAAGCGTTCATCGTTCATCAATTCCTCGCTAAGGCATGTAAAGAACTGAGGAATAGTCATTTTTCTATCCGAATCAGCATCACTTACCCCTTGATAATAACAATACATAACCTCAATTTCGTTTCTGGATACCTCATCCATCAAGGAGGTAAGAAGTTCAAACATTTCACTGACTGTATATTCTTTTTCGGAAACAACCGCTTCAATCAGCGTGTGAACAAGTTTCAAATCATCCGCAGTTTTTTGATCAAAATATTCCGTAAATTCCTCGTTGCCAAGCACGTTGGTTACAGCAAAAGACACAAACACCTGTGGAGATAATTTCCAAGAAGCGTTGCCATTCTCATATATATAAAGAATATATAGTTGCTCTGCCTTTAGCACTTCCATTCCTAAAAAAGTAGCCATTTGAATAGATGTAAACTCCGTTTCATTTACAGAAGCGCTAATCATCGCGTATAAATACTGAAGCTGGGCAACTTGCTCAGCAGTGAAGCTTCCTGCATAAGCTTGGTTTGGAAGAACAGAATTTACAAGGAAGCCCAGAAAATCATCAAGAGCTATCGTCTTCACTGAAGATAGAACTAATCCGAACAACTGATATACCTGTGTTACTTCAATTCCAAATAAATTGGCAAGCGTTGTAGCATCCAAAGCTGTACCAGATACCGCAAGTTGTACGATTTGATTCAGTTGTTGCAGTTCTGTATTGGTAGGAGCGAGCTCTAAAGCTGCAACAAGGAAGTTCGGTAAAGTCATTATCTCAGCGGAGTTCATCATATAGATGCCCGCTACCTGATTTACATCCATTCCCGTAATCCCTGCCATGGTTCTCGCATCAAACTGCTGTCCCCTGACTGCAAAGTCGATTAATCTCTCCATTTGGCCAAACTGTGCCATTTGTTCACTAGAGATGTTTGCTTTCAAAAGTGTCATGAACTCTGCAAGCGGCATTTTCATCATCGCCGTTTCCTGATGGAAAGCAGGGTCGGCAGAAAAATACAGATAATACAATTGCGATACATTTTCCTGTCCCATTTTCAAGATTTGTGCCATCTGAAGAGAGGATAAACCTTGCTTAGACATGGCAATCTGAATAAGCGTATTCAGTTGTCCAAGTGAAGAAAGAGTGGCAGAATCAAGCATTGCACCGTAGGTTTCATCTTTTGCCACAGTGTTCAATACAAAATCTATAAAGGCTGGTAAAGTCATTTTACCGCTGTCTGCAACACCATTTTGAATCGTATAATAAAGATAAAGCTGCTCAACGCTTTCCTTTTCAATTCCAAAAAAGTCTGCCATTTCTTCGGTTGTTAACGCTGTGGTCAGTTTTTCCTTATCGGAGAACTTTTCAAAATATTCTATATTATCACGGATATTATTATCCACATAGGCATTCAGTGTTTCATTAGGAATGACTGAATCGACAATAAAATTCATAAATTCAACAACCGTTAGGGTAGGTAATTCACCATCAGCAGCAATAAAATAAATCATACTGACAATATTTTTATCTATTCGTTCTTTACCATCAAACTCGTTGATTGCTTCGCTCATTTCCTCAGCATCCATCGCCTTACCGAGTGTGTTAGAATATCCGAGAACACTTGAAACTCTGTTATCCTTTTCAAGTTCGGTAACAATACCATTTATATTTTTCTCATCCTCATTATTGTATACGATGACAATAGTATTATCTTTAGGAAAAACATCTACCAACTGGTCTTCACTATCTTCTGTAAAGGTGATTGTTACAGACCTCTGCAAAATAAAGGAACCCACTAAAAGAATCACAAAAATAATCGGCATGGCATGTCTTATCTTATAGCTGATTTTCGTAAGTAATCGCATAGAGATGTGAGGAGACCTTTTTCTTGTTTTTTCAAGCCATTTATCCATCGATAAAATCATAACTGGAAGAACAGTAAACACGCTAAGCATACTGATAAAGACACCTTTTGCAAGAACTATACCTAGTTCAGGACCAAGTTTGAAGCTTAAAAATACAAGTGCGAGTAATCCGACTACTGTTGTAAGAGAACTAGAAGCGATAGAGGAAATCGAACCGGCAAGCGCTGTTTTCATCGCTTCAAGTTTATTGCTTGACTTATCCTTTTCCTGGCGATAGCGATTCATCAAAATGATTGAATAATCCATCGACAATACAAGTTGAAGGATAGGTCCTACCGTTATAGTAAGTTCATCAGTATAAGGAAGAATTACATTTGTGCCAAAATTTATGATGATAGCGATACCAATCGTAACAAGGAACAAAATAGGGTCAAGCCATGAAGAGGACATGACGATAAGAATAATGAGGGCAAGACTCAATCCAAGGAGAATAATCCATATCGGAAGTTCTGTCAGAGGGATATCGTTGTTTTTATACACCATCGTATATTCAGGAAATCCCGTTTCAATCGCTTTTTCAATCGCCAATTCTTCATCGGTATTATAGCCAAAATCTGCATGAACAACAAAGAGTGTGTGATTTTCTTTATTGTATTTCTCACTATCCGCTTCGTAAATAACTTCACTGACATTGGGGATTGCTTCTAATCTAGCCTTTACATCGGCAATCTGCTCCGTTGTCAGGTCATCAAACATCACACGGATAGCTGCCGTATCTTTAGTTTCGGGAAAAGCGACTTCCATAATAGAAATACCCTGTTTCATATTGGAATCATTCGCCAAATACTTTGTTCGATCTTTGTTAATCGGAACTGTCGCAGCAAGAACACCGCATATAATTGTCACCACAAGCATAATTACAAGGGCAACAAAACGGTTTTTCACTAAAAAATTTGCAATTTTCTTCATTTTATACAACCTCTCTTGACATTTATCTAATTGTATTATAATATACAAGTGTTGATTATACAACCGACAGATTTTTAATTTTGGAATTATAATCAACATTCAAATGATAAATGTTGAGTTTCATAAAAAATTCACATATTAGGAGGTCATAATGAAAAAGAAAGAAGATCGCCGCGTTTTAATGACAAAACGGATGTTGAAGGATGCTTTAATCGAAATCCTGAAAAAAAAGGATATCTATCATATTTCCATTCGTGAACTTTGCGAGAGGGCAGATGTAAACCGCACCACATTTTATAAATACTATGGCAGTCAGTTTGACTTGCTTACCGATATGGAGAAAGATATTCTCGATTTTATTTCTAAAACCATTAAACATAATGAAACAGAGCCCGAGAAAATCATGTCCTCTATTTGTAATTATCTGGAGGAAAATCTTGAATTCGTCCGTCTGATTATCAATAACAATGTAGATCCGATGTTTGCACACAAACTATTGGCAATGGAAAGCATAAAAGAAAGTGCACTCAATCGTTTCTCCGCCAGCAAAAGCGAGGCAGAAGTTGAATATATCTACAACTTCTTAACCTATGGAGCATTCCATATGGTCTGCGCCTGGTTAAATAAGGAGAAACGAGAATCACCTAAAATGCTAGCAAAACTGATTGTTCAAATGATGTTAAGATAATCATCATCTATCCCCACATATTTTAAAAAATGACGATAAAGGAAAACAGAAAAACGTACAAAAAAAACGAGTAACACTAAAATGTTGCTCGTTTTTTTGAAAGGAGGTATGGTAAAAACTATCTCTTAAAACCTTTTCTATTTTCTTCATACCAAGGTAAGGTATCTTCTGCTTTGATTGGTCGAGAAAAATAAAATCCTTGGACAAAATCGCATTGATATTCTTTCACAATATCCGAAGCTTCTTTTTCTTCAATTCCCTCCACAAGGACTTTGTATCCTAATTCCTTGGCAAGGGAAATTGTCGATTTTACCACTCTTTGGATAGATTCATTAGTCGTAATGTCTTTTACAAAAGACTTATCGATTTTAATAGTGTTGATAGGAAAGCGACTCAAATAAGATAGCGAAGAATATCCTGTTCCAAAATCATCAATCGCAATCTTGATTCCTTCCTCAGTAAACTCTTTTAAAATAACTTTACTTTCTTCAGGATTGATCATAATCGCTGATTCAGTTATTTCAAATTCAAGAAGATTTTTATCGACTTTCGATTCATTGATTATCTTCATAGTCCGTGTTAAAAACTGTGGGTCAATTAGGTTTTTCGCAGAAATATTGATAGAAATTGTCGTTGGGATTCCTCGTTCGCAAAATTCTTTGATTTTTTTGATGGTAGTACTTAATACCCAATTAGTCAATTCATTAATTAATCTTGTTTGTTCAATTAAAGGAATGAAAACAATGGGACTAATTTCACCATAACGAGAATGATTCCAACGCATTAATGCTTCAAAACCAATTGGTTTCAGAGTCTCTAAATCAATTTTAGGTTGATACACCAAATATATCTCACCATTTTTCAAAGCCTGAGAGAAAGACATTAACACTTCATACTCAAATCGTTTCTTTTTCTTGCTGTTATCATAAATAACATAATTCAATTGTTGCAACTGCGATTGTCTGGCACAAATATCTGAATTTGTGAAGATAGACAGAGAATCAAAATCATAGTGATCGATTACTTCATAGATTCCTACAGAATATTCAACATACAAAGGAATTCCATTGATTTTCTTTTCTTTATTGATAATTTCAACGATTTTTTCTGCTTCTGCTTCAACATCTCTTGTTTCTTGAATTACCCAAAACTTATTACTATCCGCCTGGACAACAAGGAATTTATTGGAAAGTTCTTTTCGTAAATCATCATATAAAGTAAACAATAATTTATGATAAACAGCAGTTCCTAACACATCGATGATATTATTATGATTATTGATAAGAATGGTTATAATCGTTTTTTGATATAAATTTATCTTGTTTTGAAAAATTTTTAAATAATTGGTATTGGGAATATTTGTTTCTTGGTTATGCGATAATAATTGTTTGATGGTGACGATATTATTACGCAATTTTTTTGAGGTACAACCACCAATAAAAGCTACGACGACAAAAACCAACAAACGACACATCCAATTCAAAAATAATTGGGGTTCTCCAGTTTCAACATCAAGGGGCATAAGCGGTCCTAGTAAAATTCCACCGATAATTCCCACAAACAAACTAATCCATGGGCCAAATAATACTCCAGATATAATAATTGGAATATACATGATATGAGAATAAACGTATTTAACTCCCCCAGTATAATAAACCAGCAAATAAATTGCTGGCAAAGCAATTAAAACAAAAATGCCACCGATAATTTGTGCTTTTTTAAAGTCGCTTTTTTCTTGTTTTAAAATTTCCATACCATTTACCTCAAAATCATGACAAGCTTTCTAAATCGAAATTCAATACTTTTTCAACAAATATTCTTGCAACCTGTGGATCAAATTGTTTCCCTGCACATTTCATAATTTCTTGGGCTGCTTCTTTTGGAGTCATCGATTCGCGATAAGGTCGCAATGAAGTCATTGCCTCATAGGAATCAATAACATGAACAATTCGTGATATCAGAGGAATATCCTTTCCCTTTAATCCTCTTGGATAACCCTTTCCATCCCATGCCTCATGATGATATAATACATAATCAGTTAATTGAGTATATTGGTCAGCAGATTTTAAGATTTGATAACCCTTTTCAGGATGTAATTTTACGATTTGAAATTCCTCGGTTGTTAATTTCCCTGGTTTATTGATAATGTCGGCGCCAATGAAAATTTTACCGATGTTGTGAAGATATCCTGTCTGCTCTAGTTCTAGAATTACATCTTCTTTTAAATTCATCGCAACACCTATTTTACGACATAAATCACTCACAATTTCACTATTTATTTTCAATTGAGCGTGTTGACTATGTAATACTTCCATAATTCTCTTCACTGCATCGTTTCTAAAACGCATGCTCTCGGTTAGTTTCAAGCGATACATTCTATTTTCAGCAATCTTCATCGCATCATGGATACTAACATAACCATTATTCTTTATTTCATAACCAACTGCTAAGGATAAAGGTAAGTGATTGATTTCATTTTTAGCGGCTTCCTTACGAATTTGATTGTATATCTCCGCCATTTTTTCCTTGCTTGTACGAGGGAAAATCATGGCAAATTCATCTCCACCAATTCTGGCGAGCACATCGTTTTTACCTGCTACATTTCTCAGTACTTGGCTCGCCGCTTGGAGAGCATTATCGCCACTATCATGACCGTAAATATCATTGAAAATCTTTAGTCCATTTAAATCTGCCATTAATACACCTAATGGATAATTCGCTTCCACATCTAATTTTTCCATTTCGCTTGAAAAATAATGACGATTATGTAGTCCTGTTAAGAAATCGTGTTTACTTAAATATTCAATTTCTTCCTGACCGTGTTTTCGTTCAGTAATATCACGACAAATACCCAGTACACCTACGATTGTTTTCTTATTATCTCCATAAAGAGGGGATAAGGTCATTTCATACCAAAGGCTTTGATTTCCTCTTTCCAGATTGAAGTCGTAAGAATAAGGAGATCCTCCCATAGCTCTTATAAATGCCAGATTCTGAATGGCAAAATTATCACGGAAAATAGCATCAATTTTTTTGCCCATGATTTGAGCTTTGCTATAACCTAGTTTGCTGAAACCATAACCAGAATAATAGGTAATTTTTTTATCTTTATCTAATTCAAAAATCATATCAACTGCAACATCAACAATTTGTGATAATCGTTGACTTTGAAGATTCAATTTATTGTGTAATAAAACTCTATCGGTAATATCTCTAAAAACTAGCACAACACCTATAATCCCTTTGTCTTCTGTTTTGATTGGAGTTGCACTGTTTTCTATGAAATATTCCTTCCCTGAACGCGATAATAAAATATCATCTCCATGAAGGGCTACCGATTTATTAGTCTTCAAAACTCTCATCACGATATTATCTTGTCTTTTTCGAGTTTCTATATTCATGATGTTAAATACTTTTTCAAATGAATATCCAATCGCTTCTTCTTTAGACCATCCTGTTAATTGCTCAGCAACAGTATTGAAAACGCGAATAATTCCTTTGGTGTCAGTTGCAATAACTCCATCACCAATGGATACCAAAGTTGCTTCTGTTTGCATTTTTTGGCTGAATAATTCTTTGGCGTCTTCAGCAATTTTTTCTTCCAATTTTCTTTGGTTGGTAATATCCGCAAAGCTGACAATAACTTTATCTATTTCATTGTTACTATTAAAAACAGGTGCGGCGTTACACTTCACCCAAAGGATTTCCTTTTCCCCTTTTTTGATTACACCAATCACATAATCTAACAATGGTTTTTTGGTTCTTGAAACAATTTTTATTGGAAACTGCTCAAATTTCATAGGAGTAATCCCATCTTCAAAAAAATAATCATAGCCTGGATGGTCTAAATTTGTTCCTATGATATGGTCTAATGGCTTCTTAAATAATCTGGTTGCTTCTACGTTATATAAAATTACATTGCCTTCTCCATTATAAACAATAATCCCGACTTGTAGATTATTAACTATAATTCTATTTTCTTCTTCACTTTTTACTAATGCTGCTTCCGCGTGTTTTCGTTTAGAAATGTCAGTTAATAACAAAGCAAGTCTGGTTGGATTTGGGGAGTAGGCGGTAATATTAAACCATTTTTTTAATCCTGGGTCATAGTTTTCAAAAGAGACAACTTGACTATCAATAATGGCAGTTTTATATTTTTCCAACCAATCTTTCCTTCCACCAGCAATTGCTTCAGAAAGAATCTTTCCTTCTAATTCTTGTTTCGTACGACTTGTAATCTTTTCATAGGCTCCATTAATATACTTAAAACGGCAGTCTATTGGTTTTCCCTCCTCATCATAAATAATATCATGAAGAACAAGTCCAAGGTTTAAATTATCAGCGACTATTTTTAATTGTTCGTCCCGCAACTCATACTTTTCAAAATCTAAAACTTCCTCTTCTGAATTGATTGGAATATCCTTACCATTCATCTCGATTCCCTCCTGTTTTGATTTTTACAATAAAATGAAAACGTACTACTATACGAGTATTATAACTCATTTTTCATTGTTTGTAAATTTTTTTTGAAAATTAAAAAAACTTTCTCGCTTGAATGCAACCTTTGTAACATATTTTTTTATTTTGGAATTAAAAAAGACCTTTCATGAGGCATGGGAAATGTTGACTTCTTAAGTAAATTATTGTAAAATGGAGCAACGAGCTTTTCATATTAATCAATGATATTGTTATAAAAGCTATTACACATAAAGGAGCAAGATATGAATTTTATCGAGTTTTTGTTGAATTCCTTTAAGGCGATTACATGGCAACAAATTGTCATGATGGCGGTAGGAATTTTACTTATTTATCTGGCAATTAAAAAGGAAATGGAACCATCGTTATTATTACCTATGGGGTTTGGTGCCATTTTAGTTAATTTACCTTTTTCTGGAGTATTAAACCAGACCTTGGGGAATAACATTGAAGCGGTTGGAGCTATCGAATGGTTGTTCGAAATTGGAATCGAAGCCTCTGAAATCTTTCCCCTACTTCTCTTCATTGGTATTGGAGCTATGATTGACTTCGGTCCATTATTATCCAACCCAAAGCTAATCTTCTTTGGTGCTGCAGCTCAATTTGGAATTTTCATTACAATTGTCGTTGCTGGCTTCTTCTTTGAGTTAAAAGATGCTGCATCTATTGGAATTATCGGTGCTGCTGATGGACCCACATCAATTTTAGTAGCCCAAATCTTAAATAGTAACTATCTTCCAGCGATCATGGTTGCAGCTTATTCTTACATGGCTTTAGTCCCTTCTATTCAACCGTTTGCGATTAAACTGGTAACAACCAAAGCAGAACGAAAAATCAGAATGCCTTACAATCCAAAGAATGTAACTCAATTGGCAAAAATTATTTTCCCAATTGCTGTTACCATCGTTGCTGGATTAATCGCTCCTGCTTCTTTAGCTTTAGTCGGTTTCTTAATGTTTGGAAATCTACTAAAAGAATGTGGCGTATTAAGAAGTTTAAGTGAAACAGCGAGCGGTACTCTTGTTAACTTAATCACTTTATTGTTAGGTATTACTATCTCATTTAAAATGACAGCGGAAGCTTTTGTTACATGGGAAACACTAGTTGTTATGGGCCTTGGATTATTCGCCTTTGTCTTTGACACCATTGGTGGTGTACTATTTGCGAAGTTCTTAAATCTATTCTCTAAGAACAAGATTAATCCGATGGTTGGAGCTGCTGGAATTTCTGCTTTCCCAATGTCAGCAAGAGTTGTTCAAAAAATGGGACTTGAAGCAGACCCAGAAAATCACTTATTAATGCATGCCGTTTCAGCAAACGTTGCTGGACAAATTGCTTCTGTATTGGCCGGTGGAATTATTCTTTCTATCGTTCCATATTTATTATAATAGGAGGTCCTCATGTACTTATTATTAGATACTAAAAACTTAATTGATACTCTTAATATTGCTTGGCAAGGAATGCTTACTATTTTCATTGGAATGGCTGTCATATATATCATTATTTTCATATTGACCCACCCAATAAAAAGAAAAAAGGAAGAATAAACATTTATATTAATTTAACATAACATAAATAAAAAACGCATGCTTTTATACTAGTTATCACTGCATGCGTTTTTATATGCTCAGGTATAGCAAAAATTTTATACTACTAAAATACTTTCATGTAAATCGTTAATAACATTTAACAAATTCTTGTTGTTTAGCATTCAAAATATTTGTGCTTAAATATTCGTTGAATTTTTGGTTGATGGCTTCTTGTTCTATATCAACTATGTTACAGATAAATGACTCCTTTAGATGTTTTAAATAAATTATATCCATTGTTTTTTTGTCAATATTACAAATTTACAATTTTCTTATCCTTCTTATAATATAAAGCTAATCTTTATCTCCAACGGATATCTTGTTACCTAAAAAAAATCTTTAATTGCAGTTGAAGCCAGATGTCCTTTATTGCACACATAATTGACATTGTTGCCATCACGAACTTACCTTTTTATCATATTTAGTTTCCATACGATCCAAGAGATAGCCAATGATTATCCCTACAATTAATGCCACTACTCCAACAATTATATTTATGATTAAATTTAATTGCATTTGTTCACCATATTCATCAATCATCGTATAAATAATTGAAAATGGTGAGGATATTAAAAGCCCAAAGATAAAGCAATAGACTCTTTGCCGTTTTATTTGTAATAAACGAGCAACTAGTTTTGATAAAACAAACAAACCAATCAACAATCCAAGTCCAACCGGAATTAGTAACAAAAGATGATTAAAAAAGGATGGAAAGTCAAGTGTAATAAACTTCTCTAAAGCTAATCCAACAGTTTCATATAAAAAGAAATAAAAACCTAAAGCCATAAGAACCATTGAACCCGATAATCCAGGAATTACAAGTGTTGCTGCCATAATAAAGCCAACGATGAATAAAATGATAAACGAAACAATACTAAGTTCTACCACGGTTTCATTGACTGGCAAAAATGGCAAAGCAACCGTAATAGCAATGGCAAGTATTACTAAAACAAAATCCCATGCTGATCTCTTTTCGCTTCTGGTCGCTTGATAGATTTTAGGAGCAGATCCAATGATAAATCCAACCATCAACATTGTCATCGGAATCGGAAAAAGTTTGATGATTGTAAGTATGACATAAAAAGAAAAAATCGACCCTAATAAAATCCCAATCAATAATCCCCATAATTCTTTAATAATTTTAAAAGGATGCGTAAATATTTCTTTCGCAGCATTGATTAAGGTGTCATATAATCCTAAAATAGTGGCAAATATACCTCCACTTGCTCCAGGGGCGACAAGTCCAACACCAATCAAACTCCCTTTCCATAAATAATTTAATTGTTTTTTCATAGTATTTCCTATTAATAAAGCTTTTTTGTATGATTTATTATATCATTTATAATAAAAAAACTCAATCATGATTGAGTTCAGTTTATTGATAACTTATTATCTTTTCTTTGATTCATTAATATTAATGATTAAGCATTTTTCATCACTGCTTCATCGACTGCTTGAACAACTTCTTCAATTGCATCGCAGCAAGTTTCATATGCTAATATTAAACTTTCTATTTTATGAATTTCTTTAAAGTCTTGTGTAGTTTGATATAATTCTCTTATTGAAGAAATAAATAATCTATCTCCTTCTTCTTCGATTGTTAAGACTTTCATAATTTTATCTTTTAAAGTGTGAGATTTTTTAAAGTTAGGAAATTCCTCTAGTACCTCTGCCATAGCATTACATTCTCTTTTTATAATATTGATGAATTTAGTTGATATTGATGAGGTTTTTTTAATATCATGAATATACATATTGATCAATATATCTTCAATAGAGTCCGTTATATCATCAATTTTTTTAATGATTATTAATATATCTTCATTGGCGATTGGAGTAATAAATTCTTTAGAAAGCTTAGCTAATACATCGCGTAAGAACAAATCAGCATTATGTTCAATCCTATGCATTTTATCTTTTTGTTCTTCTGTTATTCCACCATTAAAATTAGATACCACTTCATCAAGATATGCTACAGCTTCTCTAGCGTAGTTAAACGATTCTATAAATGTTTTAAAATAATAATTTACTTCTTTTTTACGCATTTTTCCCTCCTAGAATATAAACAAGAATAGTTTAGCAAATAAAAATCCAAATAATCCACACCCTGGGAATGTTAAAACCCAGGTCAGCACCATTTCTTTCACAATATTCCAATTAACTGATTTAAATCTTTTGGCCGATCCAACCCCCATAATTGATGTTGATTTCATATGTGTGGTAGATACAGGAATTCCTACTAATGATGCGAAAAACAAGCATGATGAGGCGGTGATATCGGAAACAAATCCTTGATATTGTTCTAATTTGACCATATCCAGCCCTACTGTTTTAATAATTTTATATCCGCCTATTGATGTTCCGATTCCCATAAATAATGAACAATAAATCATTAACCAAACCGGAATAACAAATGACCCATCAGCATTTATTATATTTGGATCAACAAAACTGGTAGCCAGCAGGAATACACCCATGAATTTTAACCCATCTTGAGCTCCATGCATAAATGCCATCGATGCTCCGCCAAAAATCTGTGCCTTTGCAAATGCCCTATTTGCTTTCATCCTATTTACGTTTTTACATAAAATCTGGACCAGTTTAGTAACTAGAAAAGACAAGCCGAAACCTATGATTGTTGAAATCAAAATTCCATATAAAACACTCAACCAAGCTTGTCCTGTCCCACTAAAACCGTTTAATCCGTTTAGTGCCACTGCAGCACCTGCAATACCAGCAATTAAAGCATGGCTTTCACTTGTTGGGATACCAAAATACCATGCAGCTGTTGCCCAAACAACTATCCCAACCATACCAGCACAAATAGCTACAAGTTGCTGATGTTGGTCTCCATTAAAATTACCCATATTAGATATTGTTACGGTAACACTACTACTTATCATTGTCATCACTAATACACCCAAAAAATTAAATATGACAGCCATGATAATTGCAGCTTTTGGCGTCATCGCTCTTGTTGATATACATGTTGCAATAGCATTTGGTGCATCAGTCCAACCGTTAATCATAATTACAGCGGTAACTAATATTACGACTATAAGTAATATCGGCTTATCGATTAACATACTAAAAAAATCAAATAACTTCATTTTTTATTAGTCTCCCTTTAATTCTTTAAATTCAAATATAATTAAGTAATCATATTATATTGATGATAACCAATCTATATAATATGGTCCCTTACATTTATATTGAATTTCAAACAAATTAAAACATAAAATTAATAACATGAACCTTATTATTAAATCTGCAAAAAATTCAATTTCTATAGCATTTTATCACATAAGCTGCTTTTTCACAACACAAATTTAATATTTTTTTCGAGTTTTGGTTAGAATAATCAAAAACATTAACTAATAAAAGTTTTTTAGGAAACATCTCTATTATATCTACAAGCAAACAAATCTTTTCTTCCTAAACTTCTGAAATTATCTTATTTTCATAATTTTTTTATGTAAAATACAGTAACATTGACAGAAAAACAACTTAATATCAGTCATCAGATTTATTTTTATAAACAATTAAAAAAGGCACTAATGCCTATTTAACTGCATCATATGCCACTTTTTTTCAGATATCATTTCAAAGCTTTGTTCGAAATCAGCATTAATTTATATCACCCTAATAAGTTTATAATATAATCCTTTGTAATTTCCGGTATTTCTTTTTTGGAAAACTTGTTCAATAACCAACTATCATAATCGATAATCGTATTTTTTTCATTAATTGCTAGTTCAAAAAGAGCAATAGATAAAGGTAAATGATAACCATAGTTTTCTTTAATATGTTTATAAATGTCTGATTTTAAAGTACCATTCAAATAAAGTAAATAGTATTCTGCTGACATAACCAACTCTTCTTCATCCCCAGATTTCAGTTCATCAATTAAATATCGATAGCATTCTTTAAGATAAGCGTTAGATTTCATAAATTCACGATATTGCTTAATCAATTCAGCGGAAGCAAAACCATGCATTAATTCATGGGCCAACATACTATCTAATCTGGTTCCTAATATATTATCAAGATATCCGTTATATAATGTGAAAGCTGTAGGAGTGGACATAAATGATACATAAATATTAATATCTCCCAAGTCACCGATGTTTTTCAATAGACAAACATTATCAATAATTGATTTTACATTTGCTTTTTGTAAGGCTAACTTCTTCTTTTCGATATTATCCAATACCTTAGGATAGATTTCTTTTTCCCAATACAAATCAAAACGATTTTGTTTCAACAAGTTTATGTTTTTTACATATACCCTAGCATATTTTCGCATCAACCAGTCAAGCGCTTGATAAACATACCTTTTTTGGAAATCATTGGTTATCCGCTTTCTGACTACTTTATCTACTACATTAATATTTTCAAAAACATACAATAAATCATCAAGATCATACCTATCAAGATTTTCATTATTATAAAATGCGCTGATAATTAATGAAATTGTCGACATACTTAAACATTCTTGAACTAATCCTATATTAATCTCATTTAATTCTTCAATTATGTTAATTTGTTCTTTTGTCATCCACTGTTTTTCTGAGAAATAAATACCTTTTTCTAGATAACAAATTGCATCTAATATCATACTTGCTTTAATGTTTATCATTTGTGCATCTCCTATAATAATTCAGAGTAAGACAAAAAAGGATTAAAAAAATAGTTTCCTTGCTTATTCTATAGGTTTTAGTTCCGCCATAAAATGTCTTAATACTTCGGGCTCATAAACAAACCTTAATCCTTTTAATGTACTTCTTTTTTTATAAACTTCAATTAAACAATCTGCTACATAATCTAGATGAGAAGTCGTATAAGTTCTTCTTGGAATGGTCAGACGCATAAATTCCACTTGAGCTTTTCTGGTTTTGTTTGTAATTGGATCGCGTCCTAATAACATGGAACCAATCTCAACAGCTCTTATTCCCCCTTCAATATACAAGGCATTACATACAGCTTGGGCAGGGAATTGATCATAAGGAATATGAGGACATATTTTCCCGCAATCAACATATACAGCATGTCCTCCTGTAGGATATTGAATGGGAATACCCGCATCTCGTAATCGATCACCTAAATACTTAATTTCTTCAATCCGATATTCTAGGTAACGTTCATCAAGGGTTTCCATTAGACCAACTGCTAAGGCTTCCATATCGCGACCGCTCAAACCACCATAGGTAGGAAAACCTTCCCTTGGAACTAAACTGACCTTACAACGTTTAAATAGTTCTTTATCTTCTTTAATCGCAATCAATCCACCTATATTGACTAGACCATCTTTTTTTGAACTCATCATTAAACCATCAGCATAAGAAAATGTTTCTCTGGCTATCTCAATAATTGATTTATTTTCATAACCTGCTTCTCTTAATTTAATGAAATAACAGTTTTCAGCATATCTTGCCGCATCAATAAAAACAAGAATATGATATTGATCAGCAATACGTTTTACTGCACGGATATTTTCCATACTCACCGGTTGTCCACCAGCTGAATTGTTCGTAATAGTAACAATAATTCCTGCAATATTATCTGCGCCTTTTGTTTTAATCACTTCAACTAATTGCTTTAAATCAAAGTTTCCTTTAAAAGGATAGTATTTTTCCGTATCAAAGCAATCAGAACAAACTATATCAATTGCCTCAGCTCCTGCTAGTTCAACATGAGCTCTGGTAGTATCAAAATGCATATTGCTGATAAAAGACATGCCTTTTTTAGTAATTAGTTGTGGGATTAATACTTGTTCAGCTCCACGTCCTTGGTGTGTAGGAGCGACAAATTGATATCCAGTTATTTGCTTTACTACACTCTCTAAATGGTAAAAACTAGATGAACCAGCGTAAGATTCATCACCTTGCATCATCGCTCCCCATTGGAAATGGCTCATCGCACCAGTTCCCGAATCTGTCAATAAATCAATGAATACATCCTTAGCTTTAAGAGCAAAAGGATTAAAACCTGCTTCTTCTAATCTTTTAATCCGTTCTTCTTTACTAATTAAATTGATTGGTTCCACCATTTTAATTTTAAATGGGGGAATGATACGTTTGGGTTCCATAAATCCTCCAAGATTAAATTTCGCCTATATTATAACATTTTTGATGCATTAGCGCACCCCTGTTTTATTTATCATGCTCGGTATAACAAAATATCCTATCAGCTTAGCTCATCAATACAGAACATCGCTTTTTAATCAATTCTGAAAATGATTTTTTTAAATAATCCGGTAAATATGATTCCTTACACATTGACTGAAGCATATCCTTTTGAAAAACCAAATGATTTATCATTTTTTGTGCTGTATCTTTAGTAATACCTATATTCTTGGCAAACAAAAAGAAGTCTTCCTTACGAAGATTTGTTTTTTTGCCATTCATAGCTAAAGCAAAATCTTCTTTATCCTCCGGCATATTTACTTTTACAGGTAAAAGGTCATAAGCAGCAGACAAGACATATTGCTTACTTCCTACTGCCGTTTCAATCAAGGAAAAATTCTTCAGATGCATATCTGAATTTCCAGTGATATAGAAAAAAACAACGCGGATAAATAGCTCAGATAAATCAAGTCCGCTTCTTACTGAATACTGCTTTATGATTTTTCCACACTGTTCATAGGACCCCTTGTATTTATCCTGTGTCAATCTTAAACCTAGTTGACAAAAATCCTCCATAGCGAGTTTTTCTACATGATCTTTGAAAAAGAGACGATCAACCCTTTTTGTAATATACGCATAAGTATTTCCATTTTTAATTAGAGCATGAGGGACAGTTGTAATACCGACTGCATCAGCCATGCACATCACAAGATGTTCAGATTCCGGTAACGCCTCAAATTGCTCAACTTGAGGTTTTAGAATATATCCAGTAGGATAATCTACAAGAGTAAGTCTTGGTGTATCATCATCTGAGAGCAAATGTAACGACAGTTTCTTTTGAACACCGGGCACTGTATATCCCTTACTGATGCTTTTAGTAGCAATCCTCTCTAATATACGGTCATCCAACTCTATTTGAGGTATCTGCGTAGTGCCAAAAAATTTTTGAATGCAGCTCTTGTGCCATCTGGATTCGCTTTCTGTTCGTAAAATTTTCCCGCAGCATAAACATTTCATACGCGTTTCTCCTTGATACTGACATTACCTATCGGGTCTTTACATGCGACAAGCAATACGCCAAAACGATCGTTTTCAGGAATTTTCCAGTTTCGGGTGACAACATTCAAAAGCCATCCCTCAGGAATCAATCCATCAAAAAATGAAAACAGTGTCTTAGAAGTATAGCTTTCATTTTGAAGCGGTAAAGTAAGCGAAGCCGGCACCGCATTTTCACTTTTGATATAGTCAAAATCGTAAGAAAAAGAATATCCTTCATCGGTTTCCTCAAGAACACCAGCAAAATGATCTCGAATATAAATATACGCTTTTCTGAAAGCACTCATTATGATTTCTCCTTCTTACCAGGCACAGCTTCCATATCAAACATGGAAAGCGCAACATTAACTTTATCCAAGCGTACAGTTTCCTTACCCTGTTCTAGTTCCCGTATAAAGCGAAGACCAAGACCTGAGCGAATAGCAAACTGTTCTTGTGTTAACCCTGCCATTTTGCGTTGTTTCTTTATATATTCAGCTATCTTGTTCATATAATCTCTCCTTTGTCAGCTGTTTATAACTATATATTATACCCTTTCGGGACAAATGTCAACAAAAAGAAAAGAAAATAATCCCTTTAGGGTATAATATCTATGTTTTAATCTGGTTTTATACCCGAACGGTGATAATTATGTGTGCATGACAGCAATAAATTAATTATCATAATAACAATATTCTGTTATTACTGCAAATAATGATAATGAGCAATTCTCAATTTAACCGCTACTTCAAAAGGCAAAAAATATGGGTAAATCGATAATAATTAATATACAATAAAACATTTCGGGCTAGCTTTTCATCTTCTATTATGCAACCCCCAGACTTTGATAATTCGATTTGCTCATTAATCAGCAGATGTTTCTTAACTTCTATATATTCCCCAATTATAAAAACATCTCCCCTGGGGCACATTGTAAAGAGGTGCGGGGAGCTTTATCGTATCATTATATTCCATTTTTTTAATTGTTCAATACTTTCCACTTAAGTGATAACAAATTATTACGCCTTAATTGTTTCCAACAAAGTTTATTATAGTTAGGATTTTGGGAAAAGATATATTTCTATTTTTGCTTTTATTTGGAAGTAAAAAAATATTCACAAGATAATCAATAAGTTTACAAACAAACCCTATCATCTCAAAATAGCACATCTAGGTTTTCACAACAGCCACAATGATTATTCATCTTCGATGACAATGCATCGATGTCTATTCCTTTTTGTTGAAACGATTAAACCGATAATCGTTAAGACTGTTCCTAAAATCCCCATCCAAGTCAATTTTTCATGCAAGAAAATAGCAGAAAAAATAATAGTGACAACTGGAATCGCATAGATATAGATTGTTGTTTTAACTGGTCCAATATATTTTACAGCAATATTCCATGTTGAGAAGCATAGTGCTGAAGCTATTAAACCAAGAAAAGCAATGGATAAACCATTCTCCCACACTAATATTTTACCAATATCAAATTTTAAATTAGAAAATAAGTAAAGGGGTATAATGAAGATAATTCCATATAGAGTAATTCTTCTTGTTACTTGGACCATAGGATAACCATATTTAGAAGCAATCTTCGTTATTACAGAATAAGTAGCCCACATAAAAACAGCAAACAATAATAATAAATCTCCAAATGGATTTAGTTCTAATATAAACATACCATTAAATGTGACTAAGATTACTCCTAAAATACTAATGATAAAACCAATAATAAATCGTTTGGTTATCCCTTCATCTTTTAAAACAAAAAATGACAAAATAGCAGTAAAAAATGGTGATATAGAAGTGATAATTGAAGCATTGGTTGCTGAAGTATATGTGAGTGCTGTATTTTCTAAAAATTGGTAAACGGCAATTCCCGATAAACCAGCCAAAGCAAAGACTATTTCATGTTTCCAATTCTTGATAGTAAATATTTTAGGATAGGCAATCAGTAAAGCTAAAAACGCAATGACAAAACGGTATAGTAAAATTTCAATTGGATGAAAGTTATTTAAAAGATTCTTGGTAACAATATATGTTGTTCCCCAAATAACTACAGTAAATAATGCTAATAGATTGCCTAATGTATTTTTATTCATATGATAATCCTCTAGTAAAACATTCTATCATAAAACGAAAATAAAATCGAGATTTATCAATCAATTTTGTAATATTTTCCACTGGAAACATTTTGATCTAAATTATTTTGATAAAACATCTTGATTATATCAAAAAAGCATTGACAGTAATCAATGCTATTTTTATAAGATATGTTAATGAAAAGATAGGCTGTCAAAAATTCTAATGACTACCATCAGAATTCTTTACAAACCCCTTATTTGAAAATAATTGTAATTGTTGTTTGTTTATCGACTACACTTTGAAGATTAATCTGGTAACCATATAGTCCACAAATGTGTTTTACAATTGCTAAACCTAAGCCTGTTCCACCTTGTTCTTTGCTTTTGGCTTTATCAACTCGATAGAATCGTTCAAACACACGACTTATATCAGCTTCTGGTATTCCTATTCCAGTATCGCGAATTACCAATTTTTGTTCATTCAAGGTAATCGTAATCATTCCTTTTATTTTATTGTATTTAATCGCATTATCAATTAAATTCCTAATGAGTTCAATCGCTAATGTGCGGTTGATATGTTTAGTAACTTCTGCTAAATCTAAGTGAACAGTAATTTCCTTTCTTGCTAACTCTTGGTGGTACTGTTCAATGATCTCTTCTACAATCTTTGGTAGAAAAACATCTTCATCAACAAATTGAATTCCACTTTCCAACTTTGATAGTTCCAACATTTCAATAATAATCTGATCCATTCGCATGGCTTCCTTAATTGTCTTAGCAGTTGCTTCTTTTACCGCTTGTTCATCATCAATAATTCCTTCTAAAATCATTTGTTGGTACCCGAGAATTGAAGTCAGTGGACTTTTCAATTCATGAGAAGCATTGGCAAAGAATTCGCGCTTGACCTTTTCTACTTTTCGTTGTTCTGTTACATCGAGAACACTTACGACAACGCCTCGTCCAATCCACGAATTTTCGATTAAATTAAAACTCAACAAATAGATTCGTCCTTGTAAGACCAAATCAACAACTTTTACCTTTTGATTTGCAAATGCTGCTTCAATTGCTGCTTGAATCTCTTGATTTCGAATTAAATACAAATAATTCTTATCAATCACATCTTCTTGTTTAAAATTGAGAATATTGGCAATATAAGCATTGATTAGCATTATATTACGCTCTTCGGAAATCACAATTAGCCCTTGTTTCATATCATTGATAATATAATCAAGTTTATCTTTTTCTTGTTTAATAGCCATTATTTTGGTATTGATTTCCGCTTTAATAGAGTTGATTTCCTCGATCAATGTTTCCACGCTATCGATACCATAATAATTTTTTGTGTTCACAATATTACCCAATTGACCTATAACTTGATTAATTGGAGCCAAGGTTCTTTTTGATAGAGAGGTTGATAACAAAATCGATAATCCTAAAATTACAACTAGAGATAATAGTCCAATTAAAGAATACCAGTTTACAATAGCATTGATTGAATGTAGAGGGATTGCCACCCGAACAAAGTATCCATCATCAAGCTGAGCAACATATAGCATCTGTATTTCCAGTGTCTTTGAATAGCGCATAAATACTTTACCAGGATTTTGAATTTCTGGTCGATCGAAGTGTGACTCGAATTCCTCAACATCAGAAGTATCGATTACAACACTACCTTGTAAATCGATAATCGTAATCCTCATATCAGCATTAGCTTTCTTAAGGGCTGTTATTGTTTGTGTGGCATTATCACCATCAAAAATTTCACAAGCAATATACAAGTATCCTTTCGCTTCTGCTTTAGAATTGTTATTATTGATTGCTACAATTACGACTAAACTAGTAATGAATAATAAAAGTAAGGAGAAAAAGACCAAAAAAGCATTGCTGATGATTAGTTTTCTTCTCATGGTTTCACCTGATATCCAACACCGTAAATGGTAATAATTAAATCGCTATTTCCTAGTTTATTCCTCAATGATTTAATATGCATGTCAATGGTTCTTGTTTCCAAAGCAGTATCCATTCCCCAAATCTGATTCAGCAATTCTTCTCTAGTCACAACTTTACCTACTTTTTGAAATAATAATGTTAGAATATCAAACTCTTTAGCTGTCAATGAAATCAAATTATTTTGATAATAACATTCTCTTTTATCGATATCCAATTGATAATCGCCTACATGAATTATTCGATTCTTTTTATAGCGTCTTACCTTTACATTTACTCGTGACATCAGTTCTAACAAATCAAATGGTTTTTCAATATAATCATCAGCACCAAGATCAAGACCATCGACCTTGTCGATTAACATATGGTTTGCTGAAATGATAATGATATCAATATCATCATTTTCTCTTTGAGCGCGGATTTGTTTCAAAATTTCTTGTCCTGGAATATCTGGCAACATCATATCAAGTAAAATCATATTCGGTTTTTGACGTTCAAATTCCAACCAAAAAGACTTGCCATCAGCAAATGATTTTACTGTATACCCCTGCTTGGTTAAAGTTACATTGATAATATAGGCGATATCCTTATCATCTTCAATTGAATAAATGAGATATTCCATACCTTACTCCTAATAAATTTTTTTATCTTTATGGAAGCCATTGATAATATAGATTACCCACTCTGCAATATTGACAGAATGATCTGCTATTCTCTCAATATATTTTACCACTAAAGTAGTATAAATAGCAAATGGCAACCAATTTTTCTCATCATCATGAGCGACAACCAATTCGCTGATAATATTGCTATAGTATTGATCTACTTCTTCATCTGCTTTGATGACCTCTTCAGCCAATGATATATCTTTTTTAATAAAACTTTCAATTGCAGAGGCAACCATTGTCAACGTCTTTGCTACCATGTCAGCAATCTCAGGGATTTGTGGGATATCAATATCTTTTAATTTACAATTAAACTCCATAATATCTTCAGCATGATCACCAATTCGCTCTAAATCCGCAATCAGCTTTAAAATTCCAGAAACTTCTCTTAAGTCTCTTGCATAAAGACGTTCTTTAATCAAAATATCCAAACAAATTTCTTCAATCAGTCGTTCATATTGATCAACAATGTCATCATTAATAGCGATGATTTCCTTATGGTGTTTATATACATCAAATGCCATGTTGATATTGTTCATTACAACATCCGCCATTTTTAAAAGCATTTGATTTAAATTTTCAATTTCTCTCGTTAATTGCATGATTTAACCAAACCTTCCTGTAATGTAATCTTCTGTTTTTTTATTCTTAGGATTCTTAAAAATATCCACCGTTTTTCCATATTCAATAATTTCGCCCAATAAGAAGAAAGCAGTATAATCAGAAATACGCGCTGCTTGTTGCATGTTATGAGTCACAATGATAATCGAAAAATCCTTTTTCAAAGTTGAAATCAACTCTTCAATTTTTAAAGTTGCAATTGGATCCAAAGCACTAGTTGGTTCATCCATCAAAATCACTTCTGGAGACATCGCAAGACAGCGAGCAATACATAAACGTTGCTGTTGACCACCTGATAATCCTAAGGCTGATTCATGTAGACGATCTTTTACTTCTTCATACAAACTCGCTTTTTTTAAAGAATCAATCACGATTCGATTCAAAGTTGCTTTGTTTCTTATTCCTTGACACTTCGGTCCATAGGCTACATTCTCAAAAATTGACATTGGAAAGGGATTTGGAGTTTGAAATACCATTCCCACCTTTGTTCTTAGTTCAATAGGATTAATTTCATTTAAATTTTTATTCGCAAATTCAATGTTACCATCGATATAGCAATTATCAATCAAATCATTCATACGATTAAAACATCGTAACAATGTTGATTTTCCACACCCAGAAGGTCCTATAAAGGCGGTGATTTTATTTTTATATATATTTAAATCAATGGAATGCAATACTTGATTTTGATCATAACGTAAATTTAGATCGCTTATAGTAAATATGGTTTCCATTATTTTACCTCCGTTTTATTAATGGTTCGTGATATCAATTTAACACCCAAACTAACCAGGCCTACAATCAATAAGATAATGATTGATATCGCACAAGATAATTCATAGTTAGGGTTTTCACCACCCATTAAGCTCCAAATATGAACTGCCAATGATGTCGATTTTTCATTGATTGCAACACTATCTTTAATTGCTGTACCAACAGCATAAATTAAAGCAGCACTTTCCCCAATAATTCTACCTATCGATAGTAGTGTTGCCGTTAGAATACCGAAAACAGCATTTGGAAGAATAACTTTAAATGTTGTTTGGCTTTTACTAGCCCCTAAGGCAAGTGAAGCCATTCGATAAGAATTAGGGATTGCCTTCAAAGATTCTTCAGTTGTTTTAATAATAGTCGGTAGCAAAATAATGGTAAGAGTTAATGCTCCCGAGGCAATACTACCACCACTAGACTGTATGGTTTTATTCATCATCGGGATAAACACAATCGCTCCTACCAAGCCAAAAATAATAGAAGGAATCCCTGTTGTGATATCTATCATCGTGCGGATGATATGAGTAAATTGATTTTGTTTAGCGAATTCATGAAGATATATAGCTGCACAAATCCCTAAAGGTAAGGCAATCACTAAAGTCAATACAATTAAATATAAAGTAGTTAGCAAAGATCCACGAATCCCACCACCACCGCTTGTCGCTATTATATCGGTAATTATTTTTGCCTCATCAAGGTCAGCAACCATCGGCTCTGCACCATTTTTTGCCAGTGCGAGTAGATTATTACCCATTTCATCGGCCATGGTCATCTTTGAAATCTGATATCCAACCTCTAATTTCGCAATTGTTGCAAAAGGAGATAGCGGAGCAAGATATCTGATAGTGACAATTTTTTCATTGTTTCGATCGATATCATCTTGCAAACCAATTCCCCAAACACTAGAATAGTAAACACCATCCAATTGAGGATCACTATAATCACCAAGATGGTAATTCTTGGTATCAGTAATGTTTACTTGATAGGTTTTTTGGTGATAATCACTTGTAATCAAAGACCAATCTAAAAGCCGAATTCCATTTTTAAAAACGAATAATAACAATATAATTAAAACCAAACATCCGAAACTAGAAGATACGTATGTTATCACATTTAAAAACAAATCTTTTATTTTTCTCATCGCGATAATCTCCTTTTTACCATATTCAACAAGAAGTTTACCCCGAAAATTAAACAAATCAAAATAATCCCCACGCTAAAGCGAATATCATAATCTAGCCCCGCCGTTTCTTTTAATCCCAATAACATTGTTGAGGTTAACGTTCGCGTAATATCAAATAAGTTAAACGTCGGACCACTACCACGATTTCCAGCGACCATGGAAACAGCAGTTGCTTCGCCTAAAGCCCGACCAACACCGAGAATGATTCCGGAAAAAATACCGCTTTGGGCACTTTTTAGAACCACTTTAAAATTAGTTTGTGTTGGGGATGCCCCAAGCGCTAAAGAAGCATCAATCATATCTCGCTTCACCGCTTTAATTGATGCAATGGAAATCATCGTAATCGTCGGAATAATCATTATTGCCAGCACAATTACTGTTGATAAGGTCGATAAACCACCAGCACTTTGATAGTTAAATATCTTTGCCAAGTTTTTCACAAACTTAGTCACTATTCCCATTCCAAACAATCCATAGATGATTGAAGGAATAGCAGCTAATAGTTCAATTACCGTAGTAATCACTTTCCCAACAAGGTGAGGAGCAATTCTACTAACAAACAAAGCCGTCATAATCGAGACTGGGGCAGCAATTGCAAGAGCAAGACCAACAACATACAAGGTATTGATGATAATAAATCCAATCCCATAAACATTGGGAGCTTGAAACCATACTGTTCCCGTCATAAATCGCCAAAAATTAACACGATACCAATACTCCCCTACTTGATATGAATTAACAAAAGGCTTAATTCCATGAATAAAAATGAACATCACAATAAAAAGAATGATAGAAGCACAAAATAAGGTGACTGTAAAAAGTACACCTTTGATTATTTTGTCAATTCTCGTTTTTTGTTGATGCCCATTTTTACGAATATGTCTTACCATAACATCGTAGTAGAATAGAGAAATCCTATTCTACTTCACTCCATTTAGTAATTGTCCCCTGATAAATCTTTAGTAATGTTTGTGCACTGATATTGGTTAATTGATTGCTAGAATTAACCACAGCAACAATCGCATCTACACAAATTTTTCCTGAAGTGTTCGCTGCTGGAGCTTCTGTTGTCTTAAATTCACGCGATAAAAAGGCGATATGTAAATAATTAGCTCCATCCTTTTCACTTCCTTGTGTTCGCTTATAAGCATCTCCAGAACCTGTATGGTTGTGTTCAGTTTTGAAATTACCACATTTTGTAGAAAATTCACTTGATAAAGCTTTTGCAATCTTCTCTACTGATGTTGAACCACCGAATTTAATGGTGATACTGCTATTATCTTCTAGGCAAATTGGATATGCCTTCTTAATTTCATCCCAAGTTGGATCACTTGCATTCACTGAAATAATTCCATCTTTACTTTGTACTGTTGCTTTAGCGTCTTTTGTCGTTAGAAAGGCTAAATAAGCAGCAACAATTTGTCGTTCTTTATCGCTTGCATACTCATTACGAACAATATAATTAAAGTTACGCTTTAATGTATAACTACCATTTAATACATTTGCTTCTGTAGGAGCAACACCCTCATAACTCAATCCCTTTAATCCTGAAGCAGCAAGTGACGCTAATGAAATATAGCCAATCCCGAACTCATCATTTTTCAAAGCGCTGATCATCGAACCGTTTCCATCTACTTCAACATAATTTGAAACTAATTTTGTGTTGTCTGTAGTTGCTTCAGAAAAACCGATTGTTGTGAAAAAGCCATCTCTCGTTCCACTTGTAGTATCTCTTGTATAAACTTTAATGTTCTCTTCTACTGGTTCTTTACACCCTACACTCACTAATAAAACTCCTAGCATAAAAAACGCTATCAATAAATAGTTGATAAATTTCTTCATCGATACATCTCTCCTTTTTACACCACCATTTTACTAGAGTAAAGCCTGATAAACTATCATGATTTGTAAAAGAATGTAAAAAAGTTGTAAATTTTGCACTAACATATGAGAAATAATAGGAATTTTTAATATAATTGTTAAATTTCTAGCAAAAAAAAGGTCCAAATACGATATTAGACCTTTTGTTTTCATATGGTGGCTCTGGTCGGACTCGAACCGACATGGTATTGCTACCACTGGATTTTGAGTCCAGCGCGTCTACCAATTTCACCACAAAGCCATTTTTGTCTTGAATATTATATCATTACTTATGTGAATATTCAAGACTTTTTTATTTATGCTTCCGATATTTCAATAACATAATCCTGCATTGAAATTTGATTTAAAACATCTTCAAATGTTCTATTGGTTGCAATGCTAAAATAAATAATAGATTCCTTCAAATGAACATTATCTTGAACGCTCTTATTTAATAAATAAGTTTTCCGGATAACTGCTCCTTGAGAGGCAAGATTATCAAACAACTGTTTCTCATATGCATCTTTAAAGATGACCCTGATTCTTCTTACTTTACGGTGTCTTGCAAGGTTATCCCCGAGTTTACGAGTAACGAAAGAAATAGGCAGGATAATAGTGGCAGTTACAGCTGCTATGATGTAATTATTGACTCCACCCGTTCCAATCATCAATCCCAATCCAGAAACCAACCATAGCATTGCTGCCGTGGTAATTCCTTTCACATTACCGCGATTGTGAATAATCGTACCAGCACCTAAAAAGCCAATCCCACTGACAACTTGGGCGACAATTCTTCCTTGATCAACCTTTAACACATCAGCTAAAAGAGGATTTGCTAATATTTGTTCACTAGCATCGTTGACAATATTCTTTTGTAAGATAGCAATTAAACAACTACCCACACAAACTAAAGTGAAGGTAAAAAATCCTGCTGGTTTATTTTTAATCTCTCTTTCATAGCCAATAGCAGCTCCAACAATCAAAGCTCCAATGACTTGTAATATTTGTTCAATAATAATCGGCATAAGTCCCTCCTATTTATTATATTGAGCTTCATACATCGCTCGATATTTTCCCTTTTTACGATATAGTTGTTCATGGTTCCCGTTTTCAACAATCTTTCCATCTTCCAGAACATAAATCATATCAGCATTACGGATTGTCGAAAGACGATGGGCAACAACAAAGGTTGTTCTGTTTTTTGATAACACCATTAATGATTTTTGAATCATCAATTCTGTTTCAGTATCAATATTTGCTGTCGCTTCATCGAGGATAATAATACTTGGATTGCGGAGCAAAATTCTCGCAAAGGCAATTAATTGTTTTTCACCTGTTGAAAGATTGTCCCCCATAAAAGATACTTCGGTATGGATTCCTTTAGAAAAACCATTGACAAATTTATGAGCCCCTATTTGAAGTAAAATATCTTCAATTTCTTCGTCAGAAACCTCTAAACCAAAGGCGACGTTGCTCTTTATGGTTCCTTCAAAAATAGAAACATCCTGTAAAATAATTCCAATATTATTTCTGATGTCTTGTTTGCTATACGTTAAATAATCAATCCCATCAACTAAAATCTGTCCTTCCTTTAAATCGTAATAACGTTCTAACAAACTCATCAATGTTGTTTTTCCGCTTCCTGTATGACCTACTAAGCCAATGAATTGACCTGGTTTCGTTTTAAAAGTGACATTTTCCAAGACATTTTTGCCCTCTACATATTTAAATGTAACATTTCTAAACTCAATTTCACCAGTTAATTTTAAATCCGTCACTTCTCCTAATCCTGTATCTTCTTCTTCATCTAAGAATTCAAAAATACGGGAAGCAGAAACCAAAGAATCCTCTAATGAATTCAAGTTAGAGAAAATTTCAGTAATTGGATTTACCAATCTCTCAAGATATTGGATGTAAACGTAAATAGTCGTACCAATAACCGCGGCTTCTGGCGAAAAATACTTTAATCCAAAATACAATAAAACAAAAGCTACCAACATTCGGCGGATTAGAATCAGTAAATCATAACCAAATAAGGTATTAATGCGAAGATGCTTCATTTTTGTCTTATAATTATTTGTCAGCATTTCATCATATTCTTCAGTCATATTCTTTTCTTGATTGAAAAGCTGAATGATGCTGACTCCGTTGGTGAATTCAGCCATTTTTCCATTGATTCGCGAATTCATTTCACGAATGAATTGATTTAATTTGTTAATCGCTTTCCGATAAACCGTCAGCCAAACGTATAGTAACGGAAAAGCAATGAAAGTTAACCATGCCAGTTTTGGTTCCAAAGTAAACAAACCAAAATATACGGTAACTAAAGAAACTACTGCACTGAAAATGGAAAAAATAACTTCATATAAACCTCGCACTCCTTCTGAATCATAAATCATTTTAGTGACTGTTTTTCCATGAGGTTCCCTTGCAAAATAAGAAATTGGTAGTCGATTTACTTTTTCAAAAGCGCTCTTCCTCATATCGAGAGTTAATTTCATAGAGGCCGATGTAAAGCTTACGGTTTCAATATATCGTGAAACGAGAATGATTATCGCTACTATGGCATAAATCATCAACCAATAACCTATCTTTTCAGAAGAATTTCCATAAAATGATAACATATCATTCGGACTTAGCGAACTATACTCATATTTTTCTTCTGTATTATCTTCTTTTTGAACAATTATCTGGTTTCCTTCATATCTAATCAGTTTATCTTTTTCTGCCAGCGAAGCAAAAACAAATAGATATTTACCTTTTCCCTCCGCTTCAAAATAACGTAAGGTATACCTATCACCGATTAAGGTGCCATCATCTTTCTGATAGAACTTACCACCATAGGTAATGGTTTCTTCGTTTGCTGTTGTTTCTACCCAAACGGCTTGAACTCCTGATAATTCATCATCGATAATTTTCTTAATAATCAAGGGTTGAAAAATTTCTAAAACAGAAAAGATAATCAGGAAAACAATAGAAACAGCGAGAATGGAAGTGCTTTTCAGAGCATATTTAAACACTCGTTTTAAAATGGTTCGCGTTGAATATTTTAATGGAAGTTTCTCTTTATTATTTCGCATAATCGTCCTCCATTTCTTGGACTAGATATTGCTCATAATACCATTTTTTATTTTCCATTAATTGCTCATGGGTTCCCCGTTCAACAATCTTTCCTCCATCCATCACAATAATTTCATCAGCTTTCTCAACTGCAGTTAAACGATGAGCGACGATAATCTTCATTTGGTGGGAACAAAACTCTTTTAGGTTTCGCAATATATTGGCTTCTGTCATGCCATCTACGGCACTTAGAGAATCATCTAAGATAATGACATCGCTATTACGAAGGAGAGCTCTGGCAATAGATAGTCTTTGCTTTTGACCACCCGATAAAGTAACTCCCGCTTCGCCTACCATAGTATCCAAACCATCATGTAAGAAAGGTAAATCCTTCTCAAAATCAGCCATTCTTATGACTTCATCAATAGAATATATGGTTGCTGGTGATATTCCCAGTTTTACATTATCCAATACTGTCCGTGAGAATAGCATATGCTCTTGAGGAACATAAGCAATATTCAGACGAACTGATTCCTTTTTATAGCGATTAATTGGTTTTTCATTAATAAAAATATTTCCTGAAGTAATGGGAAATTGTCGGAGTAACTGACGAATTAATGTCGATTTACCACTTCCTGTTTTACCGACAATTCCTAATGTTTGTCCTTTTTTAATTGTTAGATTAATATTCTCAATGGAATAATTTTGATCTTTTGGATACTTGAACGATACATCTTGGTATTCAATTTTTTCAATACCCATTAACTCTTTTGCGCAATTCTTATCTTTAATTGTTGGTTTTGCATCCAATACTTCATTAATTCGATCAAAAGAAACACCACTTTGAGCGATAAAGGTAATTTGATTTCCTAGTTGAAATAAAGGAGAAGAAAACATTCCTAGATAAATATTAAAGGAAATCAAATTCCCCACTGTAAAATCCATTTGATGAATAATTAAATAAGAACCATAGGCAATGGCAATCCCCATACTGATTAAGGTAACAATACGAAAACTAGGCATGAAGATAGAACGTAACAAGACCGATTTTCTTTCTATTTTATAGGCTAAGGTAGCGCTGTCAACCAATTTTTGTTCATCGTCTTTTTCCTTCACAAAACCGCGAACGAGTTTTGCTCCTGAAACACTTTCCATTACCTGATTGTTTAAATATCCAACTTGAGCTCTTACCTTTCGCCAATTTTGAGAAATCTTAGGTCTTAAGATAATGACAATTAAAAAGATAATCGGTAAAGGTGTTACCGCAAGTAAGGTTAATTTTAAATTTAAAGTAATCATTCTTGTTGAAGAGATGATTAGCATCATAATGGTATCGAATAATGCAAAGACCATATGAGTCGATACTCGTGATACTGTACCAACGTCACTAGTTGCTCTACTGATTAAATCCCCTGCATATATCTCCTCAAAAAAATCAGCATCTTGTTTGAAAAGACTTGTCAGAAAATTGTATCGCAGATTATAAAATAACTTATGAGTTAAACTACCCGTGCAATATCTTTTTAAAGCCCCTGACAGATAAATCACTAATCCAACAACTGCCATAGCAATAAAAATATAGATTACATAATCTCTATCAATTGTTTTTCGATCAATCTTATCGATAATATCCCCTAAAAATTGAGCTGGTAATGTCACCGAATAAGTAAACAAAATCGTCAACAAGATTATGAGCAAATATTTAAACCAGTTTTTTTTAATAAACCAGTTTAAATCACGAAATATTTTAACCATGATTTTTCCTCTTTTTTTTCTATTTTATAATATCAAGGACAATTTTGTTTTTGTTAACAATCTCATCGGTGATTTCAAATGCTTGCTCAGTAATTTCTAATGCTCTAGCCTCTTCTTTGCCATTAGCATAAAGTTCAGCCAGGGTATCACCTTTTTCTACTAGTTGACCAACTTTCACGATAACCTTAATACCAACACTTGGATCAATGATGTCATCTTTTGTTTTTCTACCTGCACCAAGAATCATCGCTGCATCGCCAATACTGTGAGTACGAATCTTTTTGATATATCCTGATTCTTTGCTTTTTACTTTGATGATGTGTTTTGCTTGGGCAAATAGCTGATAATTATTGATAACTTCAGGATTTCCACCTTGATAAATAATCATTTGACGAAGTTTTTCCATGGCACTACCATCTTGTAAAACTCGAGTAATCATTTGTTTTGCTTCTGTTTTATTCTTTGCAAAGTTAGTCATTAATAACATTTCTGTACAAATTTCACGACATAAAGCAGTGAAGTCTTTAGGACCTCGTCCTTTTAGAGTCTCGATTACTTCTATCACTTCTATGCTATTACCAACGGCTTCTCCCAATGGTTGATCCATGTCCGTTAGCATTGCAACAGTCTTACGGCCACAACTATTTCCAATATCTACCATCGCTCTTGCTAGTATCCGAGCATCTTTTAACGTTTGCATAAAAGCTCCATCCCCAACTTTCACATCTAAAAGAATGCTGTGAGCTCCACTTGCTAGTTTTTTCGACATAACCGATCCAGCAATTAAACCAATAGAATCAATAGTTCCTGTTACGTCACGCAATGCATATAGTTTTTTATCTGCTGGAGTAATATTTGCTGTTTGTCCTACAACGGCAATTCCAATTTCTTGGACTTGTTTTAAAAAATCCTGAGGACTAATTGCAATTTGAAAACCTGGAATTGATTCAAGTTTATCCAAGGTTCCTCCAGTATGGCCTAAGCCACGACCACTCATTTTTGCAATTTTTAACCCGCAAGCAGCAATAATTGGTGCGATAACTAAAGTTGTTTTATCACCTACTCCACCAGTTGAATGTTTATCCACACATACACCTTGAATCGATGATAAATCTATTTGTTCACCACTATGTAACATTTCCATCGTTAAGTTAACTTGTTCTTCTTTGTTTAATCCTTGAAAACATATCGCCATCAGTAGAGCACTCACTTGATAATCAGGGATTTCTCCTTTTACATATCCATCAATGATAAAGTGAATCTCTTCCTTGGTTAATTGAAAACCCCGTCTTTTTTTGATAATGATATCGACTGCACGCACTATATCACTCCTCTTTTGTATGGATATTGTATCATATAAAGCGTTTTTATGCAAACTCTTATTCGTAACTTTTCAAGTTTTTTAAAATTGAAAAATGGCTTATTTTTCAATAAGCCATGAGTAGATTTTTTTTATTTTTTTCCTGTTCCATTGGTGTTTTCTTTACCTGTTTGGTTTTGGTTAACTCTTTTGCTAATTTCTTTTGCTAGATTACTCATTTCTTTATAATAATTTTTACGTGTTTCTTTAAATTCTGCCCTCTTTGTTTCTATCTCTGATTCAAGAGCATTTTTTTCTTCCTCGGAACCAGCAAAATCATCTAATTCTTGGCAAAGTGTAACTAGTTCGTCTTTTAGCGTAAAGAATGAACCATATTTTTTTCTGATAGTTTGAGCTTCATCAACAAATGGTTTACTTCTTTCTTCTTCAGTAACAAATGGGTCAAACTCATCGTCTTTTTGGCGTTTGCCAATTTCTCTTCTTAATTGACGATTTTCTTTTGCAAGATTACGAGCGGCATCAAACTTTGCCTTAGCTTCTGCCTGACGAGTTGCTCTTTTTGCTTTTTGCTCTTCTCGAGCAGCATCGCTTTGCGCTTTAAAACTTGCTCTTAAAGCTGTCACTTCCCCTTTATATGCTTCCTGTAATGGATTGAATTCGTCATATAAAACTTGCAAGTTCGCTTGCAGTGTTGCTAATTCTTCATCTGTACCTATATGATTTTCAATTTGAGTTTTTAATTCCCATATTTGTTTTCTTAGTTCAAACAAACGAGCATATTTTACCATAAGTTCTTCGCGTGCTGACGTAAATTCATCTTTTAAAGCAGCATTTACTTCATTTTCTTTAGCACGACCAGAGATTAATTTAATAATATCTCCTACTGTCATATCAACTAATTCAGCAATATCCAAATCAGGATCGTTTTCTAAAGCAACAACGATAGCCTTCACTTTACCCAATGGTAAATCATCGATATTGATCCCCAAAGCTTCTGCTTTTGCAAGATATTCATCAAAATTTCCCCCAACAGCAGCTCCAAAAATACCATTGTTTTTAAAATATCGGTTAATTCGATCTCTAATCATATTGCAGTATTTTTCTGCTTCTTCTTCCTCTTCTGTAACAACTTCAACAGTTACTTCGTTATCTACTTCCTCAGGGTCGATATATCCTGTTTCCGCAGCTGCCTCTACATAAGTATCAATAGCTTCTGTAATTGGCATTGATTCTAAATTCAACTCTGAAACCACAACTTCAGCATCCACATTAGTAGGGATTACTTCCTCTACCTTATCATCTTTATTGACAACAAAATCAATTGATGGATTGATTTTTAACGTTACATATTTGTACTCATCAAGCGTTGTAGCAGTTCCCGTACAACCAGCTAATCCAAACATTGCAAAGCCTATTACTAAGGCGATTAAAATTTTTTTCATCATTAAGTCCTCCTTTTGACCTTTCATATAATAAACAAATCAAACTTTCATTTTATTGGTGTTTTTTGAAGTTTTTTTAACTTTTCGTGTTATAATATAACCAATAAAGGAAGGTTTTATTTATGATTAATCATCAAGGTGATCCTATAAAATCACCAAAAGCAATCCAAAAAGAAAGATTGCAACAAGTAAAAAAAAGAATTAACAAGTATTCAGCAAAATTCGAAGATGGTATTATTGATGTGAAAGTTTCCCCTGAACCGATTGATCGAGGAAAAGCATTAGACATGCTCAATCGTTTAGAAAACGAAGCTATGTATATTCCTTCATCCCAACAATTAACGATTAGAGTAGATTTAGAACAAAAAGAGAATGCAGATATCCAAGTTACAACTCTGAAAGAAGCGATTAATAACGAGATTATTAAAATTATCTATCATGAAAATCAAGAACTACGCCATATAAAATTTTTATCGGTGATATTGTTTTTAGTTGGTATCTCAACGATGTTAATCGCTTCGCTACTGAATTCCAAAACATTCTTTGCTCAGGCAGCACAACAATTATTTATCATCGCTAGTTGGGTTTTTATCTGGGAATCAATCAATAAAGTGGTATTTGTTCGTCATCAATTAATAAAAAAGAAACTCAAATTACTCCAATTATACTTTGCCAATTACACACTTCAATAATACTCATCAAAAAGAAGCTAATCTCCAGCTTCTTTTTAAAATATTTTTCGTGCTTTTTAAGCAACACCAAATATTTTCGTGTGATAACCATCTCTCACAATAAATTTTATTGTGAAAGCGTTGACATTTTGGAAATCTGTAGTATAATACATTTGTTGAAAGGAGTTGGATATGGATCCCATTGATAAGAAAATAATCGAATGTCTTTGCGAGAATGCGCGGATGAATTTTTCTGAAATTGGAGAGCGAGTAGGTCTTTCTGTTTCCGCTGCTATTGAACGAGTGAAAAAACTGGAAACTAGCGGTGTAATTAAAAAGTATACTACCATATTAGACGATGAATCCTTTGGAAAAGAAGTTACTGCCATTGTGACCGTTCGTCTGGATCATCCAAAATACACAAAAGAATTTATCAAGGCGGCTTTAGAAAACAAAGATGTTTTAGAATGTCATTATGTTGCTGGTGATTATGATTACTTATTGAAAGTAGTCACACATAGTCCAAAGACATTAGAAAAGGTCATTCAAAAAATAAAATCATTTGATGGTGTGGCCCGTACTAATACTACCATTGTTTTATCAACACTAAAATGTGAATATTCAATTTTTTAAACATAGAAATAAAAAAAACAATTGAGGGGAGATTTATATGATTATAGGTGTACCAAAAGAGATTATGCACGATGAAAATCGTGTTTCATCAACTCCTGAGACTGTCACAAAGATGGTTAAGGATGGTTTTAAAGTGATTGTTGAAAAGGGAGCTGGAGCTGGTTCTTTTTATTTGGATGAAGACTATGTTCAAGCTGGTGCTGAAATGCTTACCAACCCACAAGAAATTTATGATCGCGCAGACATTATTTTAAAGGTTAAAGAACCACAATTTAATCAAGCATTACAAAAACATGAAGTAGAAATGATGCATAAAGGGCAAATACTCATTACATTTATTCACCCTGCTGCTCCAGTTAATCATAAAATTGTAAAAAGAATGGCCGAGAAGGGAGTCGTCGGACTAACTCTGGATGGCATTCCTCGTATTAGTAGAGCACAATCAATGGATGCTTTATCATCTATGAGTGTTTGTGCTGGTTATAAAGGAATTTTAATGGCAGCAAATGATATTGCCAAGTTTATACCAATGGTTGGAAGTGCCGTCGGTGTCTTAAAACCTTCTACTGTTTTTGTCTTGGGTACTGGTGTTGCTGGATTAAGAGCTGTTGCTACTGCCAAATCACTAGGTGCTATTGTTTACTCTGCTGATATTCGACCTGAAGCAAATGAACAAGCCATGTCATTAGGAGCAAGGATTGTTGAAACAGGAATCCCTGCAGAAATTGCTGTTTCTCCTGATGGAAAACATGCCAATAAACTAAGTGAAAAATGGTTACAAGTAGAACGAGAAAATTTAAAAGACATCGTTTCTAAGGCAGATATTGTCTTCTGTAGCGCTTTATTATTTGGTCATGTAGCACCAATTCTACTAACCGAAGAAATGGTGAAGAGTATGAAACCAGGCAGTTGTATTGTTGATATTTCTATCGACCAGGGCGGTAATTGTGCTATTACAACTCCAGGAGAACGCGATATTAAACACGGTGTCATCATTGAAGGAATTAAAAATATTCCTGGAATGTTACCGAGCAGTTCAACTTGGATGTTTGCCCAAAACATTTACAACTTGTTGAAGTATTTAATTAAAGACGATAAAATCGAACTTGACACCAATGATGAAATTGTATCTTCGATTCTAGTAACCAATTTTGAAGGTCAAATCGTTCACCAAGGTACTCTTGAAGCGATGAATAAATAGATTCGATAGGAGACAGTTTTTCTGTCTCCTTAAAAATAAAAAGTAAAGGAAAAGATAAAGATGAATATAACTCAAATTATTTTGGTTGTCGTTTTCATTGTGGTCACCATCATTGGCTACTTGTTAATCAATCATGTTCCAAGCTTGCTTCATACTCCCTTAATGTCGGGAATGAATGCTTTATCGGGAATTACCGTTCTAGGTGCTCTAATCTCTACTGCTCTAGCAATTACAACAGATATCGCTGTTTTAGGTTATATTTTCGGTGGTTTAGCCATCATCTGTGCCATGATTAATGTTGTTGGTGGCTTTGGTGTCACCGACCGAATGTTACTAATGATCGCAAAAAAGAAACATGAAGGAGATGAAAAATAATGCCTTTACTCCTTGATGTTATTGTTACTCCAGCCTTTGATGTTTGGATTTATTATGTCATTAGTGGTTTGCTATCTTTACTAGTGTTACTCGGTATTTTCTTGATGAGTAACGTAAGGAAAGCTGTTTTAGGAAATCGATTGAGTGCTCTCGCAATGCTACTAGCCATTATTGTCACTCTAATCTATAATCAAATCCTTCCTTATTGGTTTATTTATCTTGCTATGGCAATTGGTACTGTTATTGGAATCATATTTGCGGTTAAAGTAAAAATGATTCAAATGCCAGAATTAGTTGCTTTACTAAATGGATTAGGAGGAGCATCAAGTGCCTTTGTCGGTATCTTTGCCTTGATTGGAATCGGCACAACAAAGGGAGCTTTTAGTAACCTTACTTCAGCAATCGCTATCGCCATTGGTTTTATTACCTTAATTGGTAGTCTGATTGCTGCTGGTAAACTAAATCGCATCTTACCTCAAAAACCAATTGTATACAAATATCATAAAGTTTATACATTGATTACATTATTATTGACTTTTGTTTTCATTGTTATCGCTGTTTTTAATGATCCAATTGTTAACCTTCCTCACTACTATTTATGGTTAATTCTAGCACTCAGTATAACTTCACTTCTATTTGGCTTCTTCTTCAGTATCCGCGTAGGTGGTGCTGATATGCCAATTACAATTTCCTTGTTAAATAGTTTTAGTGGTGTAGCTGCTGCCATTGCTGGTCTAGCAATCAGCGACGCCCTACTTGTTAGTATTGGGGGAATCGTCGGTGCTTCTGGACTACTATTAACACAAATTATGTGTAAAGCAATGAATCGTAAATTATTTGATATTTTGTTAAGTAAAACAACACAAACGAAACAAAAAGTAGCAACACCAAAAATAGAAACACCTCTACCCACTGAAGCAACAACCTCAACTAAAACCTCTCTTATTGATGTAATCAAACAAGCAAAAAGTGTAATCATCGTTCCAGGTTATGGAATGGCTGTTGCTCAAGCTCAACACCTAGTCAAGAAACTAGCTGATTTCATGCGTGGTAATGGTGCTACCATCAAATACGCTATTCATCCAGTAGCAGGAAGAATGCCTGGTCATATGAATGTTCTTCTTTGTGAAGCTAATGTTGACTATGAAGATTTATATGAAATGGATGATATCAATGACGAATTTAAATCTACTGACTTAACTATTGTCATTGGAGCAAATGATGTCATGAACCCAGCAGCAAGAAACGCTGTTGGAACTCCAATTTACGGAATGCCTATTCTAGATGTTGATGATTGCAAACAAGTAATCATTTTCAACTATGATTTAAAACCAGGATATGCTGGTGTTGAAAATCCAATCTATCAAAGAAAAGAGAACCTTTATTTAGAGCTTGGTAATGCTAGTGATACAATTGCCAAGGTATTGTCAGAAATTAATAATCCAATAGTTCCTGAAGAGAAAGTTCAAACCAAAACCTCTGTTGTTGATGTAATCAAACAAGCAAAAAGTGTAATCATCGTTCCAGGTTATGGAATGGCTGTTGCTCAAGCTCAACACCTAGTCAAGAAACTAGCTGATTTCATGCGTGGTAATGGTGCTACCATCAAATACGCTATTCATCCAGTAGCAGGAAGAATGCCTGGTCATATGAATGTTCTTCTTTGTGAAGCTAATGTTGACTATGAAGATTTATATGAAATGGATGATATCAATGACGAATTTAAATCTACTGACTTAACTATTGTCATTGGAGCAAATGATGTCATGAACCCAGCAGCAAGAAACGCTGTTGGAACTCCAATTTACGGAATGCCTATTCTAGATGTTGATGATTGCAAACAAGTAATCATTTTCAACTATGATTTAAAACCAGGATATGCTGGTGTTGAAAATCCAATCTATCAAAGAAAAGAGAACCTTTATTTAGAGCTTGGTAATGCCAGTGATACAATTGCAAAAGTATTAGAAAAACTATAAAAAATTACCAATTTTATGGTAACCTTACCTAATAAAACCGGGTCTATAAAAAATTATAATGAAAAATAAATTAATATAATTTATTTTTAGACGATAAATCGTCCCTGTCAAAAATTCTAATGAAAAAAACAAGGTCTATGTAGCTCACTTCATGTGAGATAATCATAGACCTTTTTTCATTAGAACTTTTTGCAGAACCTTTTTAGATAAAAAACTTATCCTTATTACATTTAAAGCTATAATAAAATTTAATATTTTGTTAACAATATATCAATTTTTTCTTTAAAGTATTTTTTAAGATTTTCATCCATAAAATACAAATATGTTCCTTTTTGTCCGCGAGTAAATAAAACTTTGTATGTGTTTCTGATTATTTTATCAATAATATCTATATCTTCTTCTATAATTTTTTGCTTATAAGCTCGTTTGAATTCTGTTGCTTTAGCGGGGTGTTTTGTATAATCAGTCTTAATTTCACCATTTTCATAAAATAAATCGTTCGCAACTATCAAACCAGTATATTCAAATTCCATTCCTTGACTCGTATGGATGCATCCTACTTCTTCTATTGATTTTGGATCACTGGCAAATGCTTTTGTTTTATTCCATTGTTTTCTGAAATTTCCGATATTTATATCTATAGCATTTTTATCATCTTTTGAAACCCAATCAAAAACATCACCGCTCAAAAGCCTTGAAGGCAAATTACTTTCATAATTCTTTTGTTTTATTACTCTATGTAATTCATTTAAATCATCAAATATTTTGATGTCATAATCCACATTAGTAAATGAAGATTTAAACTCTTTATTATATAAGACACTATCAAGCCATGCAATATATTCATCACTACCATTACACCTAAACTGAGACTTTAGAATAAACTTATCTTCACAATGAACTTCTGCATTTTCTAGTTTAGCAAATCTTATTATGTTATCAACTGTTCCAAAATCCTTTATATCGATATTTTGAGTTTCATCAATAAAAAAGATACTAATCTTTGATGCATGAATGATTTCTCTTATTTGGTTTTCACCTAGAAACAGCCAAGATCTTTTTGTTTTCTCTGTCAATCTATGTGCTTCATCAACAATTAAAACATCAAACTCATTTTTAATTGAACCTATAAATTCACCAGATCCTTTAAAAAGGGTTTTTAAAAATTTATAATTAGGAACATCTTTAGTCAGTTTGGCAAAATAATTCTCTTTTACGTAACTGCTTTTCGCAACATAAAAAGTTTTATATCCTTTATTTTTATAGAGCTCACCCAATAACTGAATAGCAATTAAACTTTTACCAGTTCCTGCTCCTCCTCTTACAATAAACACCTGTTTATTGTTTTTATTTTGATTATTTTTAACAGCTTTATACAAATTTGAGAATACAATTCTCTGTTCAGCTATTAATTCATATTCCTTATTTCCATTCAACATTCTTGCAAGAGAATCAATTAGCATTTTAGATGGCTTTATTTTTCCATTTTCAATTTCGAATATCAAGTCTCTTTTTGAGGCATGTTTAACATGCTTTTTCACAAAATCAGCTAATTTTATGTAATCACTTGAAATAAAAGGTTGAGCTTTATCCAAGCCTTCTTTATATATTGGATTGAATAACTCTTTTTTATATAAAGTTTTATAATTATGTAAAAAAGCACAAGCTTTTATTTCAACCCTTTCTTTTTGTACATAATCATTGAAATTCTCTATTGTTGATGCATAAGTATAGGCTTGCCAAGATGGGTGTACATGCTCTTCACTACCTACTAAAACGATATCACTCATGTCCGTATGCTTTACTTTATCCCATTGTTTAAGTTCAACAACTATAATATGATCTTTTCCATCTTCATCTGAGCCTGCAATTATGAAATCAACCCTCTTAGAAGTTAATGGAATTTTATACTCGATTCCAACTTGAACTTCATCAGGCAAATTAGCATTTCTTAAAGAATTAGCAATAGCTGGAAGCGAATTTCTAAATGCTCTTTGTTCACTTTCTCCAACTCTACCCAATTTCTCCATGACTTTCTCTGCAATTACATTTTGTTCAATATGACTATAAAAATTTCTCAACGTTTCTTTGTAGGCAATCATGACTAATCTCCTTTATTAGCAGTATTTTTTTTAGATTCAATTACTTTTTTAAAAATACAAACTAATTATATCATATTTATAAAAAATAACTATCTTTTTATCAATAATCATTTTATAACATGCAACTAAGCATTCCAATTTTAAAGCAATTAATATTAATTCAATCATCTAATTAAAAAAAACTCTAAACTGTGATTTACCATCACTTTTTAGAGTTAAAATAATATCTGTTTCAATGATAATATGCCATTTTAATTTCTATTTTACCAACGATTATGGCAGTGCTCACAAAAAGCAAACACTTGGTCGAGAACAATCTTTTTTTCATCTCCAAGAATAACCTCTCCTGAAAATAAACCAAATACTTGATGACATGCCATACGAACGATTAAAAAATCTGTTTTTGTGTAGTTATCGTAGATTGGTTTCATCACCAAATTACAGGTGCTATCGTTATTGGTAAAGTACCATGGTGCTAAATAATCGTTTTGATCAAAACTGATCTTTATTTCTCCAAACTTATATGCTTTTCCATTGAGAAAAAACATATTTTCAGTAGCTTGAGATAAATCACCAAAACCAGTTCCGATATTGAAACCAAACAAATCACCATTCGCTAGTCTTGTTGAAGCGTTGCCCCATAACCATGTATTTTTATAAGGCCAAACACCGCGTCCCCAATCGATTAATCCAAATGAATTGTTTGGAGAAAAGGCAATAACTTCATCGTTGACTTTTACTTCGCCAGAAGCAAGAAAACAATTTTGTTTATTATTCAAATAAAAGTGATTGGGTTTGTTTTTAAAGGGAATACTAATGACCATGCTTTCTGCATTCTCTAAGGCAGTTAATTCAAGATTCACAGTGAATAAAGAGTACTTCTTATTACTCCCTGAAAAAGCAAGATTTCTCTTGTTTCCTATCACAGTAATCTTCATTTCAAAATGATTACCACTACGATAAGTAATACAATGGTCTTTTTCATTATTATCATCTAAAGCAATTCTTGAAAATAGTTTCATTTTCCCCAATGAATATCGAACATTTGTCTTGATATTGAATATTGTTACACCGACACTACTAATATAACTAAGATGGCTAATATTCATTTGCAAACACCACTCACCATTGGTAATTTGGTAAAAATCCCATTCTTTCAAACGATGTTTTACTCTGATGTTTTGAGGATTATAGCGAATATTAAAGTGCTTACTATAGCCAATTGTTTGAAGTTTTCCTTGTTCATCAAGTAGATTAGGGGTCCCTAAAATTTCTTTTTCCATTTAAATTTTTACTCTTTATTACTAACGTTCATTTCTTCAGAAAGAACTCTTTCATTATGATGTTTACGCGCAATGAACAAAGGAATAAAGGTAAATACTACTAAGATTGCTGAAACAAGGAAAAGTATTTCTGTTGGTGCTTTTCCGGCTAGAAAGGCAGGATCAGTATCTGTTCCATAATTAATCAAGCAATCAAACCCATATTTTTCGATAATTGGATCGGCAATCATTGGACCAAATACCATTGGAATTAAAACAAAGAAAATAATTCGGATTCCCTCAAATTGCCCTCGAGCAGTTTCGGGATATAGTTTTTTACACCATACCATTGTCGTTTGCATCAATAATACATATCCAAGGCCAACCAAAATGATACCGATGAAAAGAGGAATATTGTTTACACTGATTAATGCTGCTGGATTTGAATCAGCGGCAAACAAAAATAGTATAACTAAACCAATGATATCGACCAACACCGCAAAAGCCAGTAGGAGTGGAGATTTATTTTTATTAATTAGATTAATAGCGGGAATGGTAAATAAAAGTGCGATGATTAGCCCTATTCCTTGGATAACTCCTGCATCACCGGCAGTAAAACCATAATTATAAATAAATAGATTACCGATATGAACAAAATAGACATTGAAAGCAATAAAGAAAATTGCAACCGTCACATTAACTGCAATTAATTCCTTCTTTTTAAAGAATTCTTTAAAATTAAATGCTTTCGCAAACTGTTGCCAGAAACTTCCTTCTTTGTTCGCTTTTAAATCCTCGGCATCTTTCATGATAAAGATGGATAGTATTCCAATCGCAATAACAATAAGGCCCATAACAGTAAAGAATGCCATATAACCAAATAAATCTATGATGATTCCCCCAACAACAGTACCAACGATTGTCCCTAAAACTGGCTGAATAGCTAAGGCTGCTCCAATTGAACCACGGTTTTGATCATTAAGATTATCTGTTATCCAGGCATTAAATCCCGAATCATTTCCCATCGAACCAAAGAAACTCATCAAAGCATCAGCCGCAACAACAGCAACAGCCATAACCATCAAAGCGTTGTTTAGTGAATTAGGAATATACATAGTCAATCCGAAGATAATGGTAAAGATACCCCAAAGAATATACCCATAGGCAACAAATGGCTTTCTTGAGCCAATACGATCACTTAAGGTTCCAAAAATAAAAGTAGAAATCGTCGTAACAATGGCACTAACCGCTACCATCCAAGTGATGATACTTTGATCTGGTGCTATTTTCGCGTATACAAAGGTATTAAACCATTGATTCTCGATATTCCAACACAATTGCCCTGCCATACCAAGACTCCAAATTAAAATCCAATTCTTTACAGAAAGAGTAGTTTTCTTTTTCATAAATCCTCCATAATCTTACCATCATCTTATCATAAAGGAAAACGCTTGGCAAATATTTTCTCCAAACAAAAAAAGAAAGAAAATCCTTCTTTCTAGAAAATTCTTCTTTCTTAATTTTTTTTCTCTTTTAAAATAGCAACAATCTCTGTTAACAATTCTTCTGTTGTTGGTTTTGGAGCAACAGGAACTGTTTCCTTCGCCACTTCTTCAGCAAAATACTCAGGATATTTTTCTTTTAATTCATTATAATGTAGATTGCCAAGGGAATCTTCCTTTTCAAACATCTCCGGGTGTTTTTTCTTTAATCGCTTCAACTGTTTTACTTGTCCCTTTACAAAACGCTCTTTTGCACCAGTAACAATCCTGATAGTAACAAATAACGTAAAGCCGATGATTAAGAAATCAAGAATACTTTGAATAAAAGCGCCATAGCGTAATAATACCGCTGCTCGAGTAACCACTCCTGCTCCATCAATAACTTCTGGAACTAAGATAATCGTAGCATCTTGTAAATTAAAGTTAGCAATCACACCAATAACTGGCATAATCACATCATTCACCAAACTCTTTACAATGGCTTGAAATGCAGTACCAATGATAATACCTATAGCTAAGTCAATAATATTTCCTTTACTAATAAATTTACCAAACTCTTTAAAAAACTTCCTCATAACTCTCTTTCACTCCTCTTTGATCTTATTATACTACAAGCAAAAAACTTTTTCTACTATCTAGATAAAACACTTTCATTTTCTTTTACTTTAGCTTTTTCTTCTCCTTTGCTATAATTGGCTTAGGTGATTTTATGGTGACTATTATTTGTTTAATCAGGCATGGCCAAACCGATTGGAATAAACAAGGATTGGTTCAGGGAATAACAAATAAGCGATTAAATGAGGTTGGAATTAAACAAGCTAACGATGCGGCTGATTTTTTACTTGAAAATGATCCAACATGGGATGTAATATTATCATCTCCCTTATCCAGAGCTTACGATACTGCAGTTATCATCGCCAAGAAACTTCATTTCACACAAGAAATTAAAACAGATCCCATTTTCATGGAACGTCAATTTGGAGCTGCAGAAGGAAAAGTCTTAGATAAAGTCATGTATGAAGAAATTTTCCAAGAAAAAATCGAGGGCTTAGAAAGCTTGGCCGATTTACAAAAACGAGGGCTTTCTGCCTTATCGAAGGTTAACAAAGCCTATCCAGGTAAAAAAGTCATCATTACTACCCATTCGCAATTTATCAAGGGGATTTTATCCGCTCTCGACCCTGATTTCGACTTTACGATGTATTTGAAAAATAGTTCCTTAAATTATTTTACCATTACTAATGGTCAAATAAAAATATGGCAATACAATATAACTAAATAAGATAAAACAAAAAGAACGAATTTGAATCGTTCTTTTTTCATTGTAACCATAAATATTCTTTTCTGGCAAGTTCTAGTTCTTTCACTATAATTTCTCTTACCATAGCACTGATTTGATGAGTATTCATGTTTTGATATTCTTCATATTCAATCACACGACACACCTTCAACAAAATTTTTGTGCGTCGCCAAGGAAAGCGCGATTTCAAGCGATAGGCATTGTCAATAATCGTTACCACAATAGGCTGTTTGGCTTTTACTGCGACTTTGAATAACCCATCTTTGAATTCACCAAGTTTTTTTGATTTGCTTCTTGTTCCCTCAGGATAAGCACCAATTGGGTAACCTTGGTCTATCCGCCTTACACTTTTTTGAATAGTGATAATGGCATTACGGTTATTTTCTCGATCTAAGGGTAGATGTCCCGCTGAGCACAACCAATTTCCAATCAATGGCACCTTTAAAATATTATCTTTCATAATGAAAGTTAAATCATCACGTCCATAACAACCAATCTGACAAATAGGATCAAAATAAGATTGATGATTGCTGATAAATAAAAAGGCAGGAATCTTCTTTAATTGTTCTTTTCCAATTACAATTATTTTTAGATTGAAAATGGTTATTAGAAAATGGCAGGTAATTCTAGTAATCGTTGTATAAAACTTACGCGGTGGTCTTTCATCATTTTTCGGAATAAAAATGGCAAACAACCAACATAGTAATGCATACACGACAACATAGCCAATGATAAATACAATAAACATAAGGATTGCTAACCACCATGACCACGATAAACTCAATGCTAAGAGAATATCTGTAGCTAGGGCAAGCGAGATAAAAATTGATAATAATAACATTTATTTCACCTTCTCATAAATACGAAATACCAATTCATTAACGATGTTTTCTTCGATAACTCGATAATGTTGATAATCAATTTCTGGAAAATAAACATCGCCTTCGTAATCTTTATTCACATGAGTGATGTACAAACGATCCGCATAGGGAAGAGCAAGACGATAAATTTGTTTCCCCCCAATGATAAAAATTTCTTCTTGGTGAGGTTGCTTTAAAAAAGAAATTAAATCGTGGATTACGGTAACTCCGGGATAAGTAAATTCTTTATCCAAAGTAGCAACGATATTATTTCGTTTTGGTAAAGGTTTATGTAAACGATTCAAAATGGAATAGAATGTATTTTCTCCCATTAAAACAGTTTTGTTCAATGTTTTTTCTTTAAAATACTGTAAATCTTCAGGATAATGCCAAGGTAAATCGTTTCCTTTACCAATTAAATTGTGGTTACCGATAGCAACAATAATAGAAATCATACAGATACTTCTCCTTTAATCCGAGAATGGGGATGATAATCTTCTAACAAGAAATCCTCATACTTGAAATCATTAATATCGGTTACCTTACGAAGGAACTTCATTTTCGGTAGAGCGCGCGGCTCCCTTGATAATTGCAAGTGAACCTGATCTAAATGATTCAAATAAATATGGGCATCTCCAATAGTATGGATGAACTCCCCTAGTTCTAAATTACAAATATGAGCGACCATCATCGTTAGTAAGGCATAAGAAGCAATATTAAACGGTACTCCTAAAAAAGCATCCGCACTTCTTTGATATAATTGGCAAGAAAGTTTGTTATTAAGTACGTAAAATTGAAACAATAAATGACAAGGCGGAAGCGCCATCTCATTAATAGATGCTGCTTGCCAACTATTGACGATTAAACGCCTTGAATTAGGGTTTTGTTTAATCTCTTCTATCACCCAAGCTAATTGATCAACAAATTTATCTTGGCCTTCAAAATGACGCCATTGATACCCATAGACTGGTCCTAATTCCCCATGTTTACTGGCAAATTCATTATCTTCTTTTACTTTTCGAACAAACTCATCCAGCGTTTCTCCTTGATATTCATCAGATTTTTTAAATCGCTCATAAGGCCATTCATTCCAAATCCTTACATCATGGTCAACTAAATATTTAATATTTGTACTACCACTGATAAACCATAATAATTCATGAATAATCGCTTTTAAATACACTTTTTTAGTTGTTAGGAGAGGAAATCCTTGATTTAAGTCAAATCGCATTTGGTAACCAAATGTTGAAATGGTACCTGTTTGGGTGCGATCCTCTTTTTTAATCCCAACATTAAGAATATGCTCTAAGAATTGTAAATATTGCTTCATGTCGATTCCTCGCTTTCACTGACAACTTGCAATTATTATATCACAATGAGTAGTTATTGTTAAGAGTTTTATCCATTAAAAAACGACAAAAGACTTAACTTTTATCGTCAATTGCGCAATAAAAAATCTTTCCCTTTCATGGATTCCGGTTCAAATTCGCTTAAATCATGAAAATCTTGTTGGCGTAAGGCTTCATAGATAATAATTGCCGCGACATTGCTTACATTTAAAGCTCTAACCTTATCGGTCATAGGTAAACGAATACAATGTTCTAAGTTTGCTTTTAGGATTTCACTAGGAATTCCTGTCGATTCTTTTCCTAAAACGAAGTAATAATCTTTCTCTCGATTCGTAACATCTAGTTTATGAACCGATGTTAATCCATAACGACTTAAAAAATACATTTCTCCTTTATTTTTTTCTAGAAATTCTTCCCAGTTTTTATAGGTAAGATAATGAACATCTTTAATATAATTCGCCCCGCTTCTTTTCACTTCTCGTTCATTTAAACTAAAACCTAGCGGTTCAATTAAATGTAAAATGGTGTTTGTTGCAAGACATGTACGCATAATATTCCCGGTATTTTGGGGAATTTCTGGTTGATATAAGACAAGATTAATGCTTCCCACGCTGAATCCTACCTTTCAAATATGTTAAATGGTCAACAAGCCAATCGGTATTATAAAACTTTTTTTGAAAATATTCAATATCTTTTATTGAAAGTTTGTTGTTGTTAGCTTCAAGTACCAATAAATTACGAATCATTCGCTTGACGGGAATCCAGTTGAAGGCTTTATGATGATATTTTCTGGCAAATTCTTCATTGGTTAAGTCGATGATATCGGTTAAATTCAAACAACTATCTTCGTGATATTCAAATTCTTCTAGATATTCATATTCTTTTTGATTAAGCGGACAAACATCCTGACAGATATCACAGCCATAATAGCATTCCATTTTGTCATACAAGCGATAATCATTGCTTACTTTTTGTGATAAAAAGGATAAACACTTGCTTTTATCAAAGCCATCAACAAGCGCTTTTGTTGGGCAATGTTCGACACAAAGATTGCAGTGAAGACAAACATTACTGAATGCCTGCTCTTGTTTTACCGCACTTGTTATTAATTTTTTGTCTGTGACGATTTCACCAATAAAGACACGGCTACCAAATTCTTGCGTTAACAATAGATTATTACGACCTATTTCACCCAAGCCGGCAAGTACAGCGACGGCTTTTTCATCTAAAAAACTTTGATCGACCAGTACTTCATAACGATTTAATTCCAAGTTCTTCGCGATTTCCTCCAGTTTTTGTTTCACAACCTGATGATAGTCTTTTCCGTAAGCAAACTTAGCTGGCAGATAACCATATGCTTCGTGTCTTTTCTCTGGATAAGGGAAAAGAAATACCAGGATACTTTCTATCCATTGATACTCGGGATTTACTTCCTCTTCTTTCGCAAGCAAGTAATCTTGATAACGAATGATTTTATATCGATATGGAGTCAAGTCAATCTCCTTGTTGTAAAGCATAAACCTGTGATAGCACCTCTCCAACAGGAGCATGGATGACTAAATCAGCATAGCGATCATACGGTGTTACATCCTTATTAATGATGACTAGTTTATTGCCACGGAAGTATTTAATCAGACCTGCTGCTGGATATACTGTTAAGGATGTTCCCCCAACAATCAATACCTCTGCTTCCATAATATAATTAACGGCTTTTTGCAGCACCTCATGATTCAATCCCTCTTCAAATAAAACTACATCAGGTTTTATTACTTGACCACAAACATCACAAACAGGAATTCTTTCCTGCTTTAAAATCTCATCAAGCGTAAAAAACTTACCACATTTAGTACAGTAATTTCGAAATACACTTCCATGGAGTTCCAGAACTTCTTTACTTCCCGCTTGTTGATGAAGATTATCAATATTTTGTGTAATAATCGCTTTTAGTTTTCCTTCCGCCTCCCATTTGCTTAATACTTGATGTGCTGGATTTGGTTTTGCGTGGGGAAAAAGAAGTTTCTCTCGGTAAAAAGCAAAAAAAACATCGGGATTACTAAAGAAAAAATGATGAGAAATAATTTCTTCAGGACTATATTTTTTATTGCCATAGGAACTAGCATAGAGTCCTTTATCACTACGAAAATCGGGAATATTGCTTTCTGTTGATACACCTGCACCACCAAAAAAAACAATATTGTTACTATTCTTAACGATTTCATGTAAGGAAATAATTGAATTCTTCATATCCTTCCTCCTTGTCATTATAATTTTTTTTAATTCGCTTGTTTACGAACCGGTATTTTATTTCTTTGCCAGTATAAATATTTATCCTGTAACCAATAAACTTGTTGGTAAAATTCTTTTTTACTTAAATCACTAATAATGATGGCTTTCCTTCTCCCCTTCTTTTCCAAAAGGTCATTAAATCGTTCAATTTGACTTTTAAATACTTCAAGTAAAGAGATAATTTCTACTACATCTAAATATTCAGTGAACTCTGTCTTTAGTTTCATGAGATAGGACTCACTGATAACCAACAAATCGATTTTTCTTCGATAGTAATTTTTAAATAATTCCTTACAAACAAAAAAAGAATTGCTTGTTTTAATTTGTTTATTTAGAATAATTTTCGATAATTCTTTACTATTAATACTAAACAGGTGGTTATAACGAAAATTCTTTTGGTATAGGTTGGCTTTGATAACTTCCTGCTTAATCAAAAGAATTAAGTCTTTTTGTTCGAAATTGGTATTTACATATTCAATAATAGAATTTACGATATTAATGACAGGGATTTCCAAAGAATTTAGAAGTCCCTGGCAATGCTCGACAATAATATCGCTCACCACGAGTAATAGTTTTATTCCTTGCGATAGTAAACTATCAATATTCTTTTGAACTGCCTTCTGAATATCTTCTGCTTTTTTTCCTTCATAGGGCATATTTTGAATATCATTAATATAAAGAAAGGATTCATAACGATACTCTCTAACCAGTTCTTCAAATAATGTCAATCCTTCATATCCCGAGTCTAAAATGCCAATCGCTAATTTATTCATACTATTCACCTACTGATACTATTTTATCATTGTTAGGATTTTTTTTCAATATTTAATCTTTTATTATCTTACTTTGCTATTTTCAGCCTTTTTTTCCCATTCTAATCGGTTTTCACCTCCTCAATTGATAACTTTACGCAATCTTGAAAAAATGATTACAATTTAAATATTTAATTACTTTTCGTTTCGTGTTATAATATTCATGGAGGTTATTTATGAGATATTTAGATTTGAAAGAAGTAACCAGTGCAGTCTATCATTTAGCGATAGATGCCTGCTATGATATTAATGAAGAGATTTTAGACAGTTTGAAAACCTATCGAAAAAAAGAAGAAAGCACCTTAGGAAAAATTGTAATCGATAAAATTATTGAGAACGACATCTTAGCACGAAATGAAAAAATGCCGATTTGCCAAGACACTGGACTTACCGTAGTATTTTTAGAAATTGGAAATAACGTTCATTTTAAAGGTGATATTTATCAAGCTGTCAATGAAGGAGTAAGAAATGCTTACATTGATGGATATTTACGAAAATCTGTTGTTATTCATCCTTTTCACCGAATCAATACCATGGATAATACCCCAGCCATCATTCATACGAAGATTGTGATGGGAGACCATTTAAAAATCACGGTAGCTCCGAAAGGTGGAGGCAGTGAAAACGTGAGTCTTGTGAAGATGTTAATCCCTGCTGATGGAATTGAGGGAGTTAAAAAATTAGTTCTTGATACCATTTTTGAAGCAGGAGGAAAACCTTGCCCACCGATTATCGTCGGTCTGGGAATTGGCGGTAATCTTGAAAAAGCAGCTTTGTTGGCAAAAGAAGCATTGATGCGCGATTTAAATGATCAAAATAGCGATGAAATGGTAGCGAAATTAGAAAAAGAATTATTAGAAGAAATCAATCGTCTTGGCATAGGACCGATGGGATTTGGTGGTCGCACGACCGCTTTAGCAGTTAAAATCAATACCTATCCTTGTCATATCGCAAGCCTACCAGTTGCCATTAATATTCAGTGTCATGCTGCCCGTCATAAATCGATCATTTTATAGGAGGAATTATGACTAACATAAAAAAAATTACTACTCCGATTACTAAAGATATGATAAAATCACTTCGTGCTGGCGATATCTTAGCCATTACCGGAACGATTTACACAGGTCGTGATGCAGCCCATAAAAAACTGGTTGCTTTAATCAAAGAAAACAAACCCCTTCCTTTTGATATAAAGGATAGTATCTTGTACTATGTAGGTCCTACTCCAGCAAAACCAGGAAAACCGATTGGTTCTGCCGGTCCAACTTCAAGTTATCGGATGGATCCCTATACTCCTTATCTACTGGCTCAAGGTTCTCTCATTTCCATTGGCAAAGGACCTCGAAGCCAAGCAATCAAAGAAGCATTGGTTCAATATCAGGGGCTATACCTATCTGCTATAGGGGGCGCTGCAGCGTTAACTGCTGACAGTATTAAACAATGTGACCTAATCGCCTATCCTGAACTAGGAGCAGAAGCCATTTATAAACTAGAAGTGGTTGACTTCTTTGCGGTTGTTACCTATGATTCTTATGGAAATGATCTACTAGAAACAGGAATCTCACAATATCAAATAAAATAAAAAGATTTGGATTACACACAATCCAAATTTTTTTATATATTATCAAAAAAAGCCAAATCAACTTTGGCTATATCTCTACTTTAAATATTCCCTGATACTCTTTATCAAACCAGTCGATCTGTTTTTTCATTTGTTTAGGATCTCCTGTAGTTGTGATGCGAATGGTTCCTGTACGGAAATCATCAGCGATTATTTTTTCTTTTTTCATAATCTTTTTCAATAATTGACTGGTAGGTCCACCACAATCGACTAATTTTGCTTGAGGAAGAACCCGGGAAATTTCTTGTGCGTACAAACCAAAATGAGTACACCCTAATACAACTGTATCAATATTTTTATCCGCTAGGAATTCTAGTTTATCTTTTACTAATTTAAAAGAATAGTCATTGGCAAACTGCTTATCTTCAATGGCGGTAACAAACTCACTACACTTCACAAAATATTTTTTGCCACGGTTAAAAATTCCTTTTTTATCCAGCAACTTCTGATATGACTTCGAATCAATCGTCGCATTGGTGGCTAGAACAGCAATATTTTTGTTACGACTCACTTTGAGAGCATATTTTGCTGTTGGGGAAATTACACCAACAATAGGAATCTTCACAAATTCTTTTAAATGAGCACTATTCGCTGTTGCTGTATTACAAGCAATCACAATGGCTTTCACATCCTGTGACAATAAATAACGAACAACTCTTGTAACTAAGTTGGCAATTTCTTCTGGAGTCTTTATTCCATATGGACAATTTAAAGTATCGCCAACATAGATGAAATCTTCACAAGGAAGCACTTCTGCTAGCTTTGATAATACTGTAATCCCACCGATTCCTGAATCAAACACCCCAATAGGTCTATTATTTCTCATAAAAAAACTCTTTCTTCATTTTTGTAATAAAAATTAAAACCGCTAACAAATCGCTAGATCCTCCAAAGCTAATGTTTTCTTTGATACATTCATTGGTAATCTGATTTATTTGATTTTTATCGTATCGTTCAATACTACTCACTTTTTGTTTGAAATATTCATATCGTTCTAGACTTCCTGCTCGTTTCAATAAAACCGTGTCTTCACTCAAACTGATAATTCTAATTAAAGTCATCGTCAAAGCCCGATCAGAAAATTCTTGATATTCTTCAAAAACCTTAATCGCTTCCTGAATGGTAGGTAGTCCCTTGATGATTTCACCACGAGCTCCTAAGAATCCATATTGACGATAAGCCTGTAAGCCAAAAGTTTCTCCGCCACTTTCTAGTTCTCGATGTAAATGTTCTCCTAATGCGGCTACCACATCATAGAGTTGGAAGAAAGCTAAATTATTCTTCAATAAATATCCAAACGCACTCGCAGTATAACCTAAAGAAAAAATCAATCCTTTATAGGTATTGATGTTTCCTGTTCCCTTAAGCATCATATTTTCCGCCTTTATCCCAATATCTTTGATAATAGCCGGAATCTCTTCTAAAGGATTACAAAAGCCACTAATCGCCATCAGCGCTAAGTAAGGAGTAATAATTCCTATTGAGCGCTTCATTAACTCATAATTCATATCGCTATGCGACCCTTGCGATTTTGCTGTGACCATTCCAAATTTTGGATCTAAATTCAATTCCAAAAAAATCGATTCTGAAATAATCTTCGTTGCTTTGTTTTCTAAAAAGTCAATCACATCGTTATAAATCTTATTTTTAATTTCTTCCAGGCTATGAGTTTGATTACGGATACAGATATAAGGATTCTCATCACAAATAAAACATTTTCGTGATTTAATATTTAAATCGCTCCGGCTTAAGCTCTTCGTTTCATTTTGAAATACATCAATATCAATATATCTACCTACGGCATCTTTTTCTTCAATCGCAACAGCCTGTAGTTTAACCTCTAATCGACTTTTTTCTTCAATCTCAAAAATATAATAAAAACCATCAAAATCATCAAAGAATTCTTCGCTTTTCACGTGAAAGGTTTGATAAATCCTCTGCCTGGCAAGTTTAATCAAAAAAGCACTGATATCCGTTCGCTTTACTTCCCCAGGAACATTTGCCTTAAGAGTTAGATAGATATTGTCTTCTTTCATCACCTTTTGGAGATTTTGGATTTCCCGTTCTCGAGCAGCTAAGATATCATTCATGATCTCTCTCCTTTAAATACGCAAGTGTAGTTTCTGGTACCAGAGGGGCAATTTTTTCAAATTCTTTCTTTTCATAATATTTTCTTACCAAACTGGCACTAATCGGTTGTTTAGCACTTTCTTTTCGTTTGATTTCCACTAAACGGTTTCCTAAAACCTGTTTTAATGCAAGATTGTATTTTGCCGTTACAGGGTCAGTTTCACTACCTACATAGCGTTTTGAAATACTAAAAATCGGCATAAAATAAGTGACGAAGATTTGGGCATCAACCGATGCTTGTTCGGTTACTTTGTCTACATCTTCTTTTAAGAAGTAAGTAGGAAATGTAAGGGAAGAAATAATGTATTTAGTACTAGGAATAACAACCACATTAGTTAAATGTGCAGTCCCTTGTTGTACTAATAAAAAGCGTTCAGAAAAGCGAAAAGTAGAGCGATCCTCTTCAAGAACAAAAACAAGGAGCTTTTCATGCTTCTTCGCCGCTTGTTCGATTAAATATAAATGTCCGTTAGTAAACGGATTGGCATTTACTACAATCACACCATTATCCTTGGTTGTAATATGATAGTTTTCCTTGATCTTCGGTAGTACCTGACGAATTGAAAAATTCTTTGTTTCTAATAGACAAGTATGGTTAACAGTAATGATTTCTGAAAAATTAAGATCCAAAAATATCTTCTTATGTTCTGGCTTTGTATATACTTGATAATAGACGATATTCTTGGCTGCTAATTTTTGAAAACAATACGATAGCAAAAAATTACCCAAATTCATTCCCTGGTACTCTTTTGCAATCGCAAAATTCTTAATAATATAATCAGCAACAGAAACAGTAGCGATGATTTTCTCATCTTGTTCGATATAAAGACTAAGATCATTATTCTTTTCATAATCAAAATCAAATGTTTTTAAAAAGGCAATAATTCTTTTCTTTTCTTGTGGCAATATCGCCTCTTTTACGAGAAAATTCATCTATTCCTCCTCTATTTCCGATATATCGTATCAATAATCGTTCCGTCGCGGTACATCACCACTCCAACAATATCCTTTGAAAATTGGATTTTTGCAGGGATGCCCGTAATTCGATGAGCTCTTTGCAATAATTCTTCTATCGATACGATATCCATATTCGATGATTTCATTTTTTCAATTAAATCTTTCCGTAATGGATTAATCGCAATTCCTCTTTCAGTCACAATAACATCGACATCACTACCAGGAGTGGTAATCGTTGTCACCTTCTCTTTCACAATCGGAATTCTCGACTTAATCAATGGGGTGACAATCATGGTTAGTTTAGCTCCATGAGCTGTATCCGCATGACCACCAGAACCTCCAATAATATTTCCTAATGAAGATGTAGTGACATTTACATTAAAATCAAGGTCTACTTCTGTTGCACCAAGAATGACAAAATCTAATTTATTCACAATATTATCATCATAAGGATTAGCATATTCTGAAGCGCTAATTGCAATATGATTTTTATTTTTTCCAATCGATTTGACTGCTTCTAAATCAAAACTCTGGACATCAAATAATCGATCAACTAATCCTTCTGCTAGCATGCTGGTAAAATATCCGGTAATTCCTCCACTAGCAAAGGATGCTTTTATGTTATTTTTCATCATGATTTCCTTCACAAAATGAGCTACAGCAAGAGAAGTTCCTCCTGCTCCTGTTTGCATAGAAAAACCATTCTGAATATATCCAGCAGAGTCTAAAAAGCGTGCTGCTTCCTTGGCGATCATCAGTCCAATCGGATCTTTGGTAATCTTGGTTGTTCCCGAAACAATTTTTTGAGCGTCACCAATCGAATCAACTTGAAGAACATAATCGATATATTCACTTTTAATTTCCCGTTTTGACACTTTAGAAACCAGATGATCAGTAACTACCACTTTTTTATCGGCATAAAGCATATCACTAATAGAGTAACCTAGCGATCCACAAGCATTTGGTCCCGCAAAACCGTTCCCATTGCCTTCGCTATCGGCATTAGGACAGGCAATAAAAGCCACATCAATCTTTAAATATCCTGATTCAATTGCTTGAGGACGACCACCATGAGTCATCATTACCAACGGCTTTTCTAGTTTTCCTTGTGATATGGCATCTGCTACTGCTCCATTGACATAGTTTGTATAAATCTTAACAACATTTTTGTTTTCAATTAATTCCACTAAACTGCTATGACAAGGGAAAATTGAACTAGGTGCTAAAACCATATTTTTTAAATTTCTTCTTTTAATCTCAGCAGCAACTAAGTTTAAAACTCGGTCTCCATCGCGTAGATGATGGTGAAAGGATAAAGTCATCCCATCACTAATATTCAATCGATCAAACACTTCACGTAAAGAAGATATCACCTTATTAACATTGGTCGTTTTCTTTTCAGGAATCCTTATTCTTTCTTTATTGGTATATGCATTGGACGCAACAAATGGGCGAAAATCTTCGCTGACAAAACGTCCCAAGGAATTTCTCATTATTTTCCTCCTATAACAAACCGATTTTTTTTGCTTTTGCGATTATTTTCAGGCTTCGTTCGATAATCGGCTTATCGATCATCTTTCCGTCTAAACTAAAAGCTCCTTTTTTTTCTTGTTCATAAGCAGCAACAATTTTTTGTGCTCTCAAAATCTCTTTTTCGGTTGGAGAAAAAATTCGATTGATAACATCAATTTGATTAGGATGGATACATGCTTTCGCGTTGAATCCCAATTCCTTAGCAACTAATGAATCCTTCTCTAATCCTTCAAGATTGTTGACATTGGTATAAGGAGTATCAATCGCATCAATCTTAAATGCCTTACAAGCCATCGCAATTCTTGCTCGTGGATAAAATATTTCCTTACCTTCTTCCGTACGGCTTACTTCCATATCACTTGTTAAGTCCTCTGCTCCCAGCAAAATTCCATTTACTCGCTTTTCAGCGGCAATTCTTTCTACTTCTAACAAGGAACTTGCCAGTTCAATAATCGGAACAATGTTTATTTTCTTTGTCATTTGTTTTTTTTCTTCGATTTGCCTTAATACCTTATCTAAATAAACAATGTCGCTCACTCGAGCCTTTGGCAACATAATCGTATCGATTTCATCACTGACGATATCGTCTAAATCGAGCATAGCCAAGTCATTGTCTAAACTATTGATACGAATCATGATTTCTTTTTGTTTTAAATTAGCAATCGATAAAAAGTTTTTTAATAATTCCCGAGCACTTTCTTTTTCACTCATGGTAACCGCATCTTCTAAATCAAAGATTACGGCATCAAAAGGATAAATGTCAGCACTTTGCAACATTCCTGGATTGCTACTAGGAATAAACAGGCAACTTCTCCTCATGAATTAGCCCTCCATTCTTTTGATAGCCGTCACTAGTCGTGATTTAATCGTATAATCAAGAGCACCTTTATCATTACATGTAACTTTTATTGTTTTGATTTTCAATTCAGATAAAGTGTCAACGATCACTTTCTTAATTTGCTCACCAAAAAACTCCATGACAATACTTTCAATGATAATCTCCAACTCATCACTTTCTTCGACCGTGATTAAGCAGTCATTCGATTCTACAGTCCCAGCAACGCCTATTTTCATATTTTATCTCCTTGAGTTTGCCAGAGCAACAACTCTATTAATTTCATTCTTCACAATCATAAATCCTTCATCACAACCCATACCTGGTCTTGCTAGGCACTGTGTTGCATGACAAGCAATGGCAATATTCGTGGTGATTTCACTGGAAATATTCGTTTCATTACAAGTACCGCCACAATAACTGCCGATATTCTTTTTATTACAATATAGTAATGCTTCAACAATATTATTCACTCCACCTAAATCGGGAGATTTTACTTGTAACATATGCCCTGCCTTGTTATCAGCAAAATAGATGATATCTTCTAATGTATTACACCATTCATCTGCAACAATCTCCACATTGATTTTTCTCTGGTCAAGTAAAGCGGTAATATCGCGTAATGCTATCATCGTATCTTCCCTATTTCCTGCATCTACTGGACCTTCAATGCGCAAACGGAACGGTTTAGCAGCTTCCGCTAAAGTAGCAAAATAATCTACCATTTTTACAACATCATTATTAAAAGCAATTCCTACTGTTCCATAAGTATCGATGTGAAAGATAGGGTTATATTGTTCATTTTTACGAAGTTTTAGAGTACGATTACGTAACCAAACGATGTATTCCAATAATAACTCCCCTTGGTTACCTAGTTTTGTTTCAACATGATTAATCAAAGCATGAGGTAATACATCCGCTTGTTTGATAATCATTTTATCCGTGTTATTATATCGATCATCTCCTGATTGAGTGAATACAGCTACAGGATGATAATCTTTTTCAGGAATATGATATTCTTTACGAATGACCTCTGCCATCGTCAATTTATTCGCAAGCGCGGTTGCTTTTAATAAGGCCTGAGTAATGCCATAGCGAATCGCTGTATGAAGACGTTTGCCATTTACTTGAAGATGATCATATTTTAATGCCAATTCTTTAAATTTACTGACATCTTCACCAATTAACAATGGTTTAATTTCTTTTTCAATAAACGGAATAAATTCATCAGCAAGAAACAATGGGTCTCTTCCACCAGCACCACTATATTGAACAGCAGCACAATCACCAACGGCAACACTGCCATCTTCTAATACTAATTGAATAGAAATCGCTTCACCTGGTTGACGAATGCTGGTAAAACCTGGTGTTTTTGGTTCTCCAACATAAGTAAAACCATCTAGCTTTGCTCCGCCTTTAATCGCCTTTTGATCATCAAAATAAAATCCTGTATATGATTTTGATAGAATAACTTGTTTAATCTTCATCTTTATTTCCCTTTCTTTTCTTTTGTTCTTTTGGCCTTAACATGATGACCGATTAATTCTCCTGCACTTACGGCACATACATCATCAATGGTCATTTGGAATGAAACTTCACGGCCTTCATATTTTGCTCGTTCTTGGATTTTTTTACGGTGAAATTCTTTGATTTCTTCACTGAATCCCAGATTGCCAAATTCTAATATGCGAATACAACCTAAATTATCACGGGCAGGCAGCATTTTCCCCGCATTGAACTTACTTGGAGCAAACGGAATATCGATGATTCCTTGCTTGAATGCTTCAACAGTACCAACGGCTAAATCTCCATTTCCTAAATGAAATACGTGTTCTAATAAGGAATCGACTTCTTTTCTAATTTGGCGATACTCTTCTAGATATTGATGACTAGAAGGATTTTTTTGATCTTTAAACAAATTCACAACGAACTTAGACGCTTTAATTCCGATAGCGTTGGCTTCTTTGGTTGGAATACCTACCGATTCATACGGCGTCTTGTTAATCATTTTTGTTGCTTTTCCTAAGGCGGCAACGGTAGAAGCTAGCGATATTAATGCGGTTGCTTCAGCTTCATCCGCAGGGAAACCACCCATCCATTGGTGAAATACCGTCGTAACAAGGACATCTTGATGACCATAACGTCGTAAATAGTCCTCTGTTTGGTCTTTCAAAGACTGAATAGCGGCGATATCTTGGATAAAGTTACCTCCTTGACCATAACCAACTGTGATGCTCTTTACTCCCTGCTCAGCAGCAAGTAAGGCTTCAATAATCCCCACAGCATTGGAAATCGAAGGGGGAACTAAAGTTCCGGTTAATGGACCAAATGGCTCACGATTGATATGAGCTCCATGTTCTTCATAATAACCAACTAAACGGTCACAATATTGCCAATACTTAATAGAATCTTCGATGGATACGTTTTTTGCATAGGGAACATTATAAGAAATTGCTCCCCCTTCATTAGAAGTCCAACCAGCAGCATGAATAATTTCTGCCAGCAAACGAGAATCTGGAGTTCCATGGCGTGCTTGCAAAGGAAGATTCACAGAATCAAGGACTTGACGACATAACTCAACTCCATAATTAACGGCAGGAAAGCCATTTAGCATGCTTCTTCCCATAATTTTACTTTCTTCAATTCCTCGCTCTGCTTCATGATAACGATTTTGTCTTGTATAAGAATCGATTGTTGAAGGAAGGAAATCTGCACCAGCATCTTCTAAATATTGCAACAACTTAATATGTTCTTCCAAAATGGCAACTCCTGCACGGGGTTGCACCATTGTTTTTCCTTGTTTGGCTGCTTGTGCCATTTTGATAGCAAAATTCTTACTATCAGGAAGTCGTTTTATTCGTTCAATAGCTCCATCTAAATCTAATAATTTCGATGAACCTGTTGGCCATGATGCCAACACTTCTTTTCGGATGGCAAAAAATTCTGCTTCGGTAAGTTTTTTGTTTTTTAGTTCCATTGATATCTATAAACTCCATCTATATATTTATTATATATTTTTTCATAATCTTTAAGGCTATCAGTGGTTCATGCAAACTCAATAAGCCCATTGCTGAAAAAATATATTCTTTATCGAGTAAAAACTTTGCATTTTTTGGCCGTAACTCCATAATGCTTTTTTCATTTGCTAACATTTTTTTCAATATCTCTTGAGGATGATGGTTATAAATAATCACTCCACCTGTACCAATAATATAGTTTACATCAGTTAAATCTTTTCCATATTGAAAATAGTAAGTTCCCATCGGTGTATAATAGGTATCCATTTTACCAACATGGCGACTCATTCCTAAATTGCTGCAAATCTGAGCAAAAATAATATCATTTTTTTCATCTTCCTCATTTTGAGGAATCATATCAACATTCGTTGCTCGTTTTTTCGCTTCGCTAACGATATCAAGACCTTGTTCTAAGTAGCGCTTGACCTCTTCTTCACTCAAAGTATTGACAACCCCCATAGCGGAATATCGCATTCCCAAATCTCCTTCTACGGTTCGCTTTGCAAAGGGTTCTTCCAATCCCTTTAAAATGACATCAGCTCGTTTTGGTGAACCTGAACAAATAGAATAAACATCTGTAGTCGCTCCACCAATATCGATGATGACGATTTCACCTAGTCCTTTTTCTCCTAAATATCCCTTGGATAATAATTCCACAGCTTTCAAAACCGCATGAGGAGTAGGAAGAATAATCTGATCTATTTCATTTTCAATTTTTTTTATTCCCTTAGCTTCAATAATGTTATTCATAAATACCGTACGAATTACTTCACGAGCACTTTCAATATTTAAAACGTTAAGTTTTGGCATTACATTGTCACAAATATAATATTCCAGATGATATTTTTCAAATATTTCAATAATCTCGTCCTGACAAGATTTGTTACCTGCATAAATAACAGGAACCTGGATACCTGCTTTTCCTAATACCTCAGCATTGTGTAGTACACAATCTTTATTCCCACCATCCGTTCCCCCTGCAAGAAGGACAATATCAATATTTTCTTGATTGATTCTTGCTGCTTCTTTGGAATTCAGATAATGGGAAAAAACTAAATCAACTTTACCTCCAGCCCCCAAACATACCCGCTTAGCTGCTTCTACCGTCAACTCTTCAACAAGACCGATTGCTGCCATTTTCAATCCGCCCGCAGCAGAGGAACAAGCAACTATTTTCGAAAAGGAAACTTCAGAGCCTATTTTCTGATAAAGTTGTTGTAGTGCTTGATGATAGCCTTCATGAATATCTGTCGCTACAGTTGTAAAACTGCTAGCAGTCGCTACAATATCCGCTTTTTCAAGATCAACAGCAGTTAACTTTGTATAGGTTGAACCAAAGTCAACTAACAAGTATAATTCCATGCTCATTCTCCTAAATCTGCTTTTAAAGTAGGTAATATTGCTTCAATAGGCGTTCCTGGTGGATAAATACGATTAAATCCCATTTCTTCGAAACGGCGCTTTACATCGTCGAAATCTTGTTTTCCAACAACAATATTTCCCCCAACATAAAGTAAAATATCGCCAATACCTGCTTCTATACATTTATCACGCATGCCACGACAATCAATTTCCCCATGCCCGTATAATGACGATACTAAAATAGCTTGGGCATTGGTCTCAACTGCTGCATTGATAAAGTCTTCTTGGGGAGATAAAACTCCGATATTGACAACATTATAGCCTTCATTTTTTAAAACATATTCAATTATTTTATTACCAACAGCATGAACATCAGCGCCGATTACACCGATAACAATTGTCTTCATTCTTACTTTTCCCTCCATGTTATTCACTAACCTATTATACATCTTTTAGGATTTTTTTTCAACCTTATTCATTAACATTTACAAAACACACCCTAGCTTTTTACGCAATCTATACACATATGAAAAAGTATAGAATCAAATCTATACCTTTTTTGTGTTTTTATTCTAAGTTAATTTCTATACTTGTTACCTTACCAGCTTGACAATATCATGTTTATTCTTTTTCTTCCAACTAAAGAGAAAAGCAATAAAAAATATATGATTAGTATTTTTTTAATATTCGCTAGAAGAAACGGCGACGGCGAATGAAGAAGGCTAGTAATCCTAATCCAGAAAAGATAAAAGTTACAGCTGCTGAATTACATCCTGTTGATGATTCAGGTTTTTCTGGCTCTTTTGGTTCTTCGGTAACCTCCGGTTCCTTTGGTTCCACGATAGGCTGTTCTGGTTCTATCGGTGTTTCTGGTTCTATCGCTTTATTTACTTTAATGGTAATGAATAATTCTTGATTTCCAATGGTAACTTGGATGGTAGTTTGTCCACTACCTATAGCAGTAATGACAATTTCGTTACCTACTATATTGGCTATGGCAATAGCTTCATTTTCACTTGCAACACGAGGAGAATAAGTCCCCTGAGGGAAGATAGATAGCTTAGCTTTTGCTTGTTCTTCTATTTCTAAGGTGAAATCACTCTTATCAAGAGTAACTTCTAAATCAATCGCTTTGGAAAATTGAAGGAGAACAACTAAAGAGTCATCTGCTTTTGATGTTGCTACGAAAATAATCTCATTATTTACTTCTAAATCTGCTCTTGGTAATAAAATCTCTCCTGTTGTCAGTTTTGCATTAAAACTATTTAATGGTTTTCCGTTAAGCGATACGGTTACTTCTCCTAGTAAGTCGCTACGAAGATTACTATTAAACTTGATGAGAATTCCTTGGTCAGATGAGGTTTCTTTTACTATTTCAATATCACCATAATAAATACTTGTACTAAAGTTGATTGGTTTTGTTACCGTGGTTCCATCGCGAAAATCAATGACTGCTTTATATTGATAATCTTTATTCAGTTCTAGTCCAGAAACTGCAAAATAGTTATCATTATCGATATTGATAAACCGTGATTCAAGCAAAGCATTCTTATCATTGTATAAACGAATCGTATCGACATAACCATAAGCGGTTGATGGCCAATTAAAACGAGCTGTACTACGATTACTATCGTCGGTGACAATCTGCAAATTCGCTAAGAAATCTTCTTTATCAAATGTTTCACTGGCATTTCCTGTTCGTTTGGAAGAAATCATTAATAAATCAATCACGTTTTTATCCTTGTCATAACAACGATAAGTAATATTCCCTGATGCTACCGTTACAATACCGTAGCTAGTTTTAAATTCATACCATTGATCCATTTTTGATTTATCCAGATTATCTGCATTATATTTTGTTCCACTACCGGCAACACCACCAATGATATAGTAAGTTCCTTTGAATCGATCAGTGGTTTCTTGATTGTTGTATATTTTTTTACTGCGAGCGTAAATATGGTCATGTCCAGTTAACACTAAATCCACCCCATATTTGTCGAACAATGACAGCCATGCTCGTCTGAAAACATCAGCATTACTAGAATTTGCTCCCCCATAAACACTAACATGCGAAGAAACAATAATATATTGAGTTGGATGAGCTTTCACCACTTCTTCAAACCACGCCTTTTGAGTTGCCCATGTTCCATTTTCTGTTTTTTGAGAATCAAGCACAATAAATAAAGCATTGTTATAGATAAAGAAGTAGCTGGAATTAATTACATTACTCGCTCCATTTTTTGGGTTATTAAAGTGAGCATTATAAAATCTAGCATCAATAGTAGTAGTACCACCTGCATAATACTCATGATTTCCTGCTGCTGAAGCGACCATCATCTGAGAAATCTCTTGATTAGCAAAGAACATATTCCATTCTGCACCTTCATTTCCTGAGTTGACAACATCACCATTTAACAAGGTAAATGCAACTTTCTTATTGATCGATACTGCATCAGCCATTAAATCATACCAAACTTGAGCTGATGCTGAACCATAAAATTGGGGGTCAGACATATTAATAAAAGAAAAACTTCCACTACCTGCTGTTTTAAAGCTGTAATCCTTGGAAAAAACGGTTTTACCCACCCGATATTTATATTGTGTGTCAGGAGTTAATTTGGTTAGTGTTGCACGACAAACATTCCTTTCTGAGAAGCCATACACTGTCCAAGTGTCCCCTGGTTCATGAAAGTCCAATGCTTCACATTGACCAGCTACCCGAACTGCATTGGTATAGTCTGATTCTGTTTTTAATGTGTACTCAACAAATGTTCCTTCTATATCAGAATGCCAATTGATATTGACCTCATTAGCCATGTTTTCTCCTGGATTAGCAATAATTTGATAAGCTTCTGTTACTGCTGCCTTTACAGGTATCAAAGAAACAGGAACTAAGAACATAGCTAACATCAGTATAAATAACAAAACAACCTTATAAACTTTTTTCATAAATCCTCCCAACTGATATTTTTTTCTATATTATTATACCATATTACCTTTTTTATTCAAATATTGTTTTCATTAACAAATTATATTTTTTGTGATATAATGATGTTGTTAAAGGAGTAGTGAATATGACCAAATATCTTTCTATAAGTTCAGAAGTAAGTGAAGCGCTTAAAAATAAAACCCCGATTGTCGCCTTGGAATCGACAATCATTTCTCACGGAATGCCTTATCCACAAAATGTTGAGACCGCACTGAAAGCGGAACAAATCGTCAGAGAACATGGTGCAACTCCCGCAACCATTGCCATTATTAATGGATATTTAAAAATTGGTTTAACTGAACAGGAAATTGATTACCTTGGCAAAAAGGGACTTGAAATATCCAAAACATCTACTAGAGATATTCCTTATATTGTTAGTAAAAAACTAGATGGAGCAACAACAGTTTCTGCTACTTCTTTTATCGCTAGTTTAGTGGGTATTCGAGTTTTCGCGACAGGTGGAATAGGTGGAGTTCACCGCGGTGCTGAAACCAGTTTTGATATTTCTGCAGATCTTGAAGAATTGGCAAGAACCAATATTGCTGTTGTTTGTGCTGGCGCTAAATCCATTCTTGATTTGGGATTGACATTAGAATACTTAGAAACAAAAGCTGTTGAAGTTATCGGTTATCAAACAGATTTCTTGCCTGCTTTTTATACATCAAAAAGTGAATTTAAAGTTAATCATCGACTTGATTCTGCTTTGGAGATTGCTCGATTGATGCAGTCAAAATGGGGAATGGGCTTAAGAGGAGGAATTGTGGTAGCCAATCCAATTCCAAAAGAATATGAAATAGAATCTACTATTATTAATCAAGCAATTGCCGATGCGTTGAAAGAAATGAATGAATTAAAAATAACGGGAAATAAAACTACTCCGTACTTGTTAGCCAAAATTAAAGAAATTACAGGGGGAGATAGTCTAGACGCAAACATTCAACTAGTTTTCAACAACTGTAAACTGGCAAGTGAGATCGCGAAAAACCTATATTAAAAGGCTGATCACTAAAAAATCAGCTTTTTTTTATTTTCTTGTTCATTTTTATTAAAATAATTTAAATAATATGATATAATATCCAAAGTTAGGGTGAAGCATATGAAAACTATTTTAGGACTAATCTTAGAATTAAATCCTTTTCATAATGGGCATAAATATTTTATCGAAGAAGCCAAGAGAAAGGTGAATCCAGATATTACCATTGCCATTTTCTCAACAAACTTTTCCATGCGCGGTGATATCATGGTATTAAATAAATTCGATAAAGCAAAAATAGCCTTAGAAATGGGAATTGACCTTGTTCTTGAACTCCCTTTCTTAGGTGCTGTTGCCAGTGCTGATTATTTCGCGTATAATTCAGTAAAATCGCTTTGTGACTTTGGGATTACCGATCTAGCTTTTGGTGTTGAACTAAATGATTTGGATAAACTACAACAAATGAAAGATTTTCTAACAACAGAAGTTTATCATGAACAATTAAAACATCATCTTGATTTGGGTATTTCCTTTTCAACAAGCGCTTATAAAGCCATCTCTACCTTGACTACGGATGAAGATATTATCGAAGGATTTACTCTTCCCAATAACACTCTTGCTATTCAATACTTAGCTGCTCTTGAAAAAATCAACTCGAATATCAGAGTAACCCTCGTTCAAAGAATTGAAAACGACTATTATAGCAAAGAAATAACCGGATCAATATCCAGTGCCACGAGTTTACGATTGCTATTACAAAAAGAACAGGATATCTCAGCTTATATTCCTCCATATCAAGCATCTTTTACCAATTTGACGAAGGGATATGATATACTATATCAAGTTCTTGCCTATAAATTATCAATTGAAAATCTTGATTTTCTACGAAATATATTGGGAGTAACTGAAGGAATTGAAAATCGATTGGTTAGCATGCTCATAAAAACAGATGATTATGATTCTTTCGTAAGGGCGATCCAAACAAAACGATATCCACCGAATCGAATTAAACGACTATTGTTACATATTCTTTTAGAAACACCAAAAGAATTCAGTAATCAATATTTTCATTATTTAAGAATATTGGCAATGAATTCACAAGGCAAACAATATCTTGCAAAATTACCTAAAATAATCAAAGACCAAATCATTACGAATATTAAATATCATCTTGATGATATCAATATTAGTTATGAACTGAAAGCGACCAAGCTTTTTGGTTTACTGACAAACAATCTGAATTTGTATTTAGAAGAATTTAAAACGCCATTCATAGGAGAGTAAACAAATGACAACAAAAGAAATAAGAAAACATATTGAAATGCTAATTGATGAATCAACTGGACAAACCTTACAAGAAACCAACGCCATTAAGCACATCGGAATTGATCCAGAAAAAAATGTGGTTGTTTTAATTATCGCCGTTGGTCGTACTGGTGGAGAGCAAGAGAAAAAACTTCGCCGCGAATTGGCAAGAATCATTAAAATCAATTTGGGTTTTGCTGGTGTAAAATTACAAATTGAAGAAAAAAGAAAAATTGAAAGCATTGTTAATCGCAATGTAAAATTTATCATCATTTCTTCAGGAAAAGGCGGTGTAGGGAAATCAACAGTTGCTGCTAATCTTGCCTATGCCTTAACAAGATTAGGGAAAAAAGTTGCCCTTGTTGATGCCGATATCTACGGTTCAAGTATCCCAAAAATATTAGAAATGCAACATCGTTATCCTAATGCCAGTGAAGATGGCAAAATTTTACCCTTTGAAGCCTACGGAATGGAAATTATCTCGACAGAGTTTTTTGCTGAAATAGGAAAGCCAATTATCTGGAGAGGTGCAATGTTGAATTCAATGATGAACAACTTCTTCTACGAAGTGAAATGGAATAAGAATATCGACTATATGATTATCGATTCCCCACCAGGAACAGGAGATATTGCTCTTGATCTACGAACCATTATTCCAACTGCAGATGTTTTAATTGTTACCACCCCTCATTTAGCGGCAAGTCACGTCGCTATTAAAGCTGGATATGCAGCGAAACAATTAGGTCATAGTATCCTTGGTGTTATTGAAAACATGTCTTATTATTTAAATCCGGTTAATAAACAAAAAGACTTCCTCTTTGGTTCCGGCGGGGGAGAAGCTGTTGCGGAAAAATTAGAGACAGAAGTAGTTTCTCAAATACCTATTAATCAACCTTTACATCATTTGGGATTATACGAATTAGATGAAGAAATCGGTAAGATATATAATGACTTGGCCGAACTAATCTTATATAAAACACAGTAAATAAAAAAAGCTAGCATCAAAATCAATGCTAGCTCTTTTCTTTTACTTATGTTCATGTTCACAACAACAACATTCTTCATCTTCACAATCATCTTCACATTCTTCACAATCGCATTCTTCACAGTCGCAATCATCGCCATATTCTTCATCAAAATGTGCTAACATATCTTCGATTAAAGCCCATTCTTCATCAGTTTCAATGGCAAACAATTCACCAACAGCACCATCTTCACCTGGGATATAAGAAGCCGCAGCAACTTCCATTTCACCATTCTCATTTCCAGAACCAACCGGTGAAAAAAGAACATAACTCTTCTTAAATTCTTCAGATTCAAAAGTGAATAAAATGTCGCATAAAACTTCATCACCTTTTTCATCGATAAAAATCAATTGTCTTTCGTTTTCCATAAATTTCCTTTCTAATCCTATTTTCTTCTATCCAAATAACTTTGAAGTATAACACTTGCCGCTAATTTATCAACATTTTTCTTGCGTTTTTCTCGACTAATGTCAGCAAAGATCATTGTTGAGTTAGCAATTTTTGATGTTAATCTTTCATCAACCATGATTACTTCAATAGGCATTGCTTCTTCCAGCATTTTTTTAAATTTCAAGCAATACTCCGCTTGGAAACCAATGCTTCCATCCATGTTTTTAGGTAATCCCAACACCACTTTTTTTACATCATTCTCTTTAATAACCCTTAATGTCTCTTGAAGAGCAGCTCCTAAATCTTGTTCTTCAAAGCGAAATGTACCAATAGGATTAGCGATGATTTCTAAATAATCGCTAATCGCCATTCCCAAAGTACGATTTCCTAAATCAAGTCCTAGTATTTTCATAATTTGCTACCGATTATTTCTTTCACTTTTATTAAAGCGCTATCTACTAGACTAATATCTTTTCCCCCTGCTTGGGCAAAATCAGCACGTCCACCACCATTACCCTTAGTCATGATAGCTGCTTCTTTCACAAGAGCACCAGCATTTAAAGTGGCAATTTTACTCTTGCAAATAAAGATGACCTTATCTTCCAGGATATTAGCGATAAATACAAGGCTATTTTCCAACTTATCTACCAAACGATCCACTAAGTCTTTAATCGCATCTACGGATTGATGATTTGTAGATGTCACTATAATAGAATGACTACCGATATTATAAACCTTTCCCAAGTAATCTTCAATCGATAAGCAATTTTTATTTTTGAAAATTTTTGCCAGGGCTTTATCTAGCTCTTTAGCTTGCTCACGAAGATAAGCGACTTCTAAACCTTTATCGATAATGGTTTGATAACCCAATCCATCATGAGTGAAATCTCGTTTTTGATATGTTAATTCGTAACCTGCTTTTTTCGCTTCAGAAATTAAATTCGCAATTTTTACTTCCAAATCATTAATTTCTTGATTGACATTTGCCAATACAAAATCTAATTGTTCATGAATATTATTCCTTGTTGTTGCTTCAATTCTAAAAATCCCTGAACCTTTACTCTCAACTGAGAGAATAGCAAATTTTTCAATATCGGCAGTATTGCTCACATGAGTTCCACCGCATAATTCCCGTGAGAATTCCATATCAACCACGCGGACAAGGTCACCATATTTTTCACCAAACACTGCTTGAACATCTAATTTCTTCGCCTCATTCAAAGACATTTCTTTGATAACAACGGGATGAGCTTTTCCAATTTCTTCGTTAACTATTTTCTCTACTTGTAAGATTTCTTCTTTAGTTGGTAAAGTGAAGTGATTAAAATCAAAGCGCAGATTGATATTTGTTACACTAGAACCTTGTTGAAGCACATGATTTCCCAATACTTTTCTTAATGCTTCATTTAATAAATGGGTCACCGAGTGATTCGCACATACCGAACTTCTAAATTCAGTATCTACACCGATCTCTATTTGATCACCTACATGAATAAGCATATCATCTAACAAAACTAATGATGCATGTTGGTCATTAGGTAATTTGATGGTATTTACCACTTTTTTGATTTCATTCTTTGTTTTAATATAGCCAATATCACCAATTTGACCACCAGCTTCCGCATAGAATACAGATTGATTAAATACGAGCAAAGCTTCTTTCTTAGCTTTTTGAACTCGTTCTCCATTTTGAAAAATCGCAATCACTGTTGCCGGTGCTTTTAAGGTATGATAACCAATAAATTCACTCTTTTCTTTGAAACTCATCATTTCCTCATTTTGAATGTTCATTGACTGATCATCGCTACGAGCGCTTCGAGACAATTCTTTTTGTCTGTTCAACTCTTCCTTAAATCCTGCTTCATCTACAATAAAACCATGTTCTTGAGCGACTTCTAAGGTCAGCTCTAAGGGAAAACCAAAAGTATCATATAACAAAAAGGCAATTTCCTTAGGAATTATTTTAGTTTCTGCGTTATTAATATAATCTAATAATTTTTTCTCTCCTGTTTCCAACGTCAACAAGAATTTCTCTTCTTCTAACTTGATAATCTTCGCAGTACTATCAGCAGTTTGCAATAAATATTCATAATAATTGCTCATATAATTTGCTACGACAGATACCAATTTATACATAAATGGTTCATTCATGCCTAATTTACGGCCAAATCTAATTGCACGACGTAAGATTCTTCTTAAAACATAACCCCGGCCTTCATTGGATAACATCGCTCCATCACTAACGGCAAAAGTAACACTACGAATATGATCAGCGATTACTTTAAATGCCATTTGTCCTGTATATGCTACCCCTGTTAATCTCTCTAATTCATTAATAATTGGCATAAACAAATCAGTATCATAATTAGTTTCGACTTCTTGCATAATACAAGCCATTCGTTCTAACCCCATACCCGTATCGATGTTTTTACTTGGCAGTTCTTTGTACTCGCTACGATCAACTCCTGCTTTGGCATTAAATTGACTAAAGACGATATTCCAAATTTCAATATAGCGATCATTCTCAATCTCTTCTTCCAACATTTTAACGCCCAAATTTTGCGAATCATATTTGATTCCACGATCATAAAATATTTCCGTATCTGGACCACATGGACCTTCTCCTATTTCCCAGAAATTACCTTCTAATTTTATAATATGACTTGGATCTACTCCCAAAGAAACCCATTTATTGTGAGAGTCTTCATCGTCAGGGTAAATGGTGAAATATAATTTATCTAGATCAAAACCAAACCATTTTTCACTTGTTAATATTTCTATTGCCCAAGTTAATGCTTCATCACGAAAATAATCTCCCACTGAGAAATTACCTAACATCTCAAAAAATGTATGATGACGAGCAGTTTTGCCTACATTATCGATATCGTTGGTTCTAATTGACTTTTGAGCGTTCACCATTCTTTTATTTTTAGGAATTTCTCGTCCATCAAAAAACTTCTTTAATGGTGTTACTCCAGCATTAATCCACAATAAAGTGGGATCATTCACTGGCACCAAAGAAGCACTTGGTAACACTTCATGATCTTTTTCCTTGAAAAAATCGAGCCACATCTGTCTTATTTGATAACTTTTTAGTTTTTTCATAAATTCCTCTTTTATTCTTCTATGTTAGTAACAATCGGGATTACAATTGGATTCTTTTTTGTTTGCGATAAAATAGTTTTGCTGATACGTTCTTTTAAATCGTTTTTCAAAAGATTCCAATCAATATATTTACGATTCAAATGACTATGGATTACTTTTTCTGTTACTTCTGTAATGCTATCCGTAATCTCTTGTGAAGTGTCATAACAAACAAAACCTCTCATAATAACCTTTGGCGTATCTAAGATTTTCTTACTACGAGCATCGATATTTACAGCAACTAAGACAGTACCATCCTGAGATAACATTTCCCGATCCTTCATAACAACTTCGTTGATATCACCAACGATAGAGCCATCAATCAGTACATCGCCGATAGTCACTTTTGTACGAGTTGGTTTTAAACTACCATCTTCAAAGGTGATTTGTTCACCATTTTCTAAAACAATAATATTAGCCTCGGGATAACCAAATTCAAGAGCAATATTCTTATGCATATACTGATGACGATATTCCCCATTAATAGGGATAATATATTTAGGATTCAACATTTGATACAACATTTTCAAATCTTCACTATCCGCATGAGAACTTCGTAAAATTCCCTTGGCAACATTAGTTACTTTTGCACCGATACGATGCAAAGTATCTAATGATTTTGTCGCCATTCTTTCTGTCCCTGTTGCTGGCGGACAAATATTAACAATATGATCCGTATTTTCAATTTGAATCAAACGGTCTTGGCCAATAGCCATTCTTTGCAATGTATAGTATGGCTCATGACGATTACCAGTGACAATAACCGCTAAATTATCGTCATTATTATCATTATTATCATCGATGTATTTTAAATTAACCAGGTTTTCTTCTGGTATTTTTAAATAATCATAGGTCATTGCCACATTCATTATTTTTTGAACCTTACGACCGATAATCGCAATCTTGCGGTTATTGGCGACGCAAAGATTAATCACTTTTTGAATTCGGTCCAAATCGGTGGAAAAAAGAGCAAATATTACACGCTTAGAATTGAACAAAATTTCTTTTATTGCATGATTAAAAGCGTAATCGTTATTTACCCTATCGATATTACCAGTCCCCAAACTCTCAGCACAAAGTGCTAAGACACCATTATCGGCAATAGCACTAATCTTATTATAGGATGTAGCATAACGCTTATCACTGCTACTTGTAAAGGTGAAGTCAGGAGCATATACAATTGCTCCATCGTTTGTTTTAATGGCAACACCAACGCTTTCAGGAATACTATGTGTTGTTTTATAAAAACAAACGGTCACATTTCCAAATTTTAAAACTTTATCATCATTAATACGATACAAACGATAATCAGTAATATTTAACCCTGCATCGGTAATCGCCAGTTCTGCTAATGACATAGTAAAATGAGTGCCAAAGACACCTACGTTTATCGCTTTTAAAAGTTCAGGAATAGCACCAATAGCATCAGCATGCCCATGAGATAAGAAAATTCCTTGAACCTTTTCTTTGTTTTCAATTAAATAATTTATATTAGGAATTACGGTGTCAATGCCATAGAGTTCAACACTTGGAAATTTTAATCCAGCATCAAGAACGAAAATTCTTTCGTCCACCTCAACAACATACATGTTCTTTCCATTTTCACCTAAACCACCTAAGGCACAAAATTTTATTTTGCTCATGGGAATACCACCTTTGTATATGATTATACCAAATCATACCTTATTTTTCAAGATATCTTTATCAACAAACCCCGCTATCTGTCATTCCTTTTTTTAAAAAAGGCTGAATAAAACATTGGATTAAGCTAACGTTTTTCAGTCCCGAGATTTTTATCTATTAAACATTAATTCTTGTGTGATGCTGGTTAAATCATTTCCCCATCTCCTATTTTTTGAATCAACCTTCCGTTGAAGTTGATGAATAACAGGATTAAGTAAATGTATATCATAAAATACCATCTTCCATCTGGTTGCCTCATTAAAAGTTTTATTGCTTGTGATTATATATCATCAAGCCTTAATTTGATCCAATAATATCCTGTTCATGATAGTATTACAATTATTAGATAACAAGGTTTTTATTGTCCTTGATGGGTTGTTTTACCTCCTTTAAAATGTTATAATAGCAGTACCCTAAAGAAAACGAGGTGAAAACATTGAATAAAGTATTAATAGGAATCGGCATTTTCCTTTGCCTTTTTGTGATTCTTTTACTCTTATTTTCTGTTTTAATTTTTTATTTTGCCTTTATTCGCTCAAGCAAATTAGAAAAGAAAGGTTTCATTTTAAAAAAATTAAAACCTTATCAAGAGCAAATAGACAATGGAACTAAATGGTTCTTAACTCAAAATTATCAAGATGTCTCTCTTACATCTTTCGATAATCTTACTTTATTTGCTAGATTACTAAAAAATCCCAAAGCAATAGGAACCATCATCTTAATCCACGGACATCGTGGATCTAGTTTACGCGATTTTTCTTGTGTTTTTCAATATTACTACAATTTAGGTTATAATATCTTAATTCCCGAACAAAGAGCTCATGGCAGAAGCCAAGGTAAGTTTATTACTTGGGGCATTAAAGAAAAATACGATTGCCTTGCTTGGATAGAATTTGTTAATCAAGAATTTGATAGTAATCTACCTATTTTTCTGTCTGGTGTTTCTATGGGAGCAAGTACCGTACTAATGGCTTTAAGCCTGCCTTTACCTGCAAATGTAAAGGGAATTATTTCAGACTGTGGTTTTACTTCTCCATATCGATTACTAAAAAATATTTTGAATAGTTTTTTTATTCCCGCTATCCCTGTCTTATTAGTCGTAGCCTACTATGCAAAAGTCTTTATTGGCATTGATATCAGAAAGGAATCAACACTAGAAACAATGAAAACAGGAAATATTCCCATTTTATTTATTCATGGTGCTAATGATACTTTAGTCCCTTCGTGGATGAGTGTAGAAAATTTTAATTCTTATCAAAATAATAAAGAGTTGTATATTATTGATCATGCTGATCATGGAATGAGTTATCTTGTTGCGAAAGAAAAATGCGAAAAAGTTTTAAAGGTTTTTTTAAATAAATATCAAAAAAAATAGAGTCTTCTGAAAAGGTTATCTGGTATCTTCTTAGAAGACTTTTCTTATTTGACAGCTTTTAGCTTCTATTATACTTTTCGATAACCAATTCTTTTTATCGAAATAAAACCTTTACGAACTTGACAATTGGAAAATAGTAGTTAAAATAAAGACGGAGGTGTGTTATGTCGCTAATTATATGTGTTCACGTTCATGAAGGTATTGTTCTTGCAAGCGATAGTCGTTCGACATATAATAACAATATCAAAATGGAAAACAAAGAAATCGTTCATATCGGCACCAATATTACCGATACTACCAATAAAACATTTCTATGCCCAAATAAAGTAGGATTAGCTATCTGTGGAGACTCTTCCATCAATGGTCGCCCGATTGCTGGATTTATTGAGGAATTTTTACTAAATAAAGTAACTAAAGATACTCCAATCGATGAAATGCCAGAAATGATTATCGAATATTTTGATGCTGTTGCCCCTAAATTGCGTTCTGTTTTCTTTGTTGTCGGTTATCAAAAAAATAAAGACCATTACGAACAACGGTTATATGATGTCAATACTTTCGAAAGAAAATATCGAAAATTTGATAATGTTAATCAAGGGGCTATATGGCAAGGAGAAATGGATATTCTGACCAAATTGCTGACAAAAACATTTGCTAAAAACGGGAATCAATTGATGGAAATCCCTCAATTCGATATCGCTTGGAATCTCTTTAATCTTCAAGATGCCATCAATTTTGCTGAATTTGCGATTAAAACCACAGCAGACACTATGTCATTTCAAAATAGACTAAAAACTGTCGGTGGTCCTATTGATATTTTAGTCATTAAACCCGAAGAAGCCATTTGGATAAAAAAGAAAAACCTACACGCAAATGAAAAATAAGAGTAGCAATACTCTTATTTTTTATCGTTTATACGTTTTGGTGTTTTTTAAAATTCTTTCTTGAAGCTCCTCCGTCAAATCAGATTCATCCATACGCCAAACCCAATTATTGCCTAAAGTGGAAGGAATGTTGAAACGCGCTTCTTCTCCCAACTCTAAATAATCAACAAGAGGAATAATCACCGTTTCACTTGGAGAAGCCAGTACACATTTAATTAGTTTATTAACTGCTTCTTCTTCATTATTGATATTGGCATAGGCAAAGCAAAACTCTTTTTCTTCTTCAGTAATAGATGCCAACCAATCCTTTAATGTTTTATTATCATGCGTTCCTGTATAAGCGATGGAATTTGGAGAATAATTATGAGGAAGATACTCACTATCATCATTTGGATCAAACCCAAATTGCAATATTTTCATTCCTGGGTATCCTGTATCTTCTAATAATTGATAAACTTCAGGAGTTAAAAATCCCAAATCCTCGGCAATGATTTCTAATTCACCCAAGCTTTGTTTAATCTTTTTAAACAAAGAGTTGCCTGGACCCTTAATCCATTTACCAAACTCCGCTGTTTTATCGGTATATTTAATAGCATAGTAAGATTCAAACCCACGGAAATGATCAATACGAACCACGTCATAGATTTTAAACGATTCTTCTATTCGCTTAATCCACCATGAGTATCCATCTTTTTTCATTAATTGATAATTATAGATTGGATTTCCCCATAATTGTCCCGTACGAGCAAAATAATCTGGTGGTACACCAGCAACGACTTTCGGTACAAGATTTTTATCCAATTGCCAATATTTAGGATTTGCCCACACATCACTTGAATCATAAGCAACATAAATGGGCATATCACCAATGATTTTAATTCCTTTATTATTGGCGTATTTTTTTAATTTTAACCATTGTTCAAAGAATTTGTATTGGACAAAATACCAAAACTCAATTTTATCGCTATGCTCTTTCTTAAAACGATCAATCGTTTCCTTGTCTCTTATACGATGTAACTCGGTCCAACCAAACCAATTCCCCTCAACATTCACCGATTTGAGTGCCATAAATAAAGCGTAATCTTCTAACCAAAATCTATTTTCTTCAATAAACTTCTTAAACTCTTTGAAATCGTCTTTCTTTAGAAATCGATCATACGCTTTTTCTAAAACAGGAAAGCGAGTTTTATAGATTCTCTCAAAGTCAACTCGATGAGGATCAGGAACTACAGCCAACGACTTCAAGTCGCGTTTTTCTAAATACCCCTCTTCGACTAAAGTGTCTAAATCGATAAAATAAGGATTCCCTGCAAAGGCTGAAAAGGTCTGATAGGGAGAGTCGCCATACGATGTTGGTCCAAGTGGTAAGACTTGCCAGTACTTTTGACCTGCCTTTGCAAGAAAGTCAATTAATTGATAAGCGCTTTTACCAATAGTACCAATTCCATAAGGACCAGGCAAACTACTAATATGTAATAAAATTCCGCTACCTCGCATAGTTTTATTCTACCTCCAAAACAATTGCTTCATATGAAGCAAATTCAAAAGGAACTTCCTTTCGTTCATAATTTGATAGGATAATTTTTTTAATTTTATATCCTAATTCATCCATTTTAACCTTTTCACAGGTCAGATTACAAATGACCAGTATTTTTTTACCTCTATATTGGCGTAAATAGAGATACATTTGCGAATGTTCTTTTGCCAATTGTTGATATTTTCCAAAAGTAATTACATTATTATACTCACTATTTAACCGAATATCAATAATTTTTCGATAGAAATGTAAAATAGAATTTTCATCTTCAATTTCATCTTTCACATTGATGATGGGATAATTATCGTTTATCATATTCCAAGGTTTAGCTTTTCCAAAACCTGCATATTCTTCATTAGACCACTGCATGATAGTACGAGCATTGTCTCTAGTACTATAAGATACTTGATTAATAAAATCATCGGGATCTTGTTTGTTTTCAAGAACATTAATCCGATATTGGTTATGAATGGAAACATCCTTAAAATCATCAATTGATTTAAACTTAGGATTGGTCATTCCAATCTCTTCTCCATTATAGATAAATGGAGTTCCCCACATAAAATACATACAAACCGCAAGCATCTTCACGCTTTCTTGGAAGTAGTCACTATCTCCATAATGACTCGCCACCCGAGGTTGGTCATGATTTAACCAGTAAATGGCATTCCAACCTTTTCCTTGCAGTCCTGATTGCCATTTATTGAAAATTTCTTTCATTAAGGGAACGTTAATTTTTAATTTTTCGCCTTTTTTTCGGTTCCAACCATTGTTACACCAATTGTGATCAAAGTTAAAAACCATATCCAATTCTTTTCGCTTTGGACTAACATATAATAAAGCATCCTCTACCAAAGCACGACCACCAACTTCTCCAACTGTTACAATATCGTACTTAGAAAACACTTTTTGATTTAATTCGCGAAGATAATCATGAACGATTGGTAAATTCGAGTATTTTTCCCACTCTGGTTTGTACTTTTCTGATGTTTGATAGGTGGAATCGATGAGTTCAGATTTACCTAAGTGAGCAACAGCATCAAGGCGAAAACCATCTATTCCTAAATCAAGCCAATATTTAGCTATATTGATGATTTCTTCACGAACCTTTGGGTTTTTCCAATTCAAATCCGGCATTTTACGAGAAAATATTTTCATGTAATACTCATTTGTTTGTTGGTCATATTCCCAGCAGCTACCACCGAAAAAAGATGCCCAATTCGTCGGTTCTGTTTGTTTGCCATCAATAATACGAGGTGGTGCCCAAATATAATAATCTCGATAAGGATTATCTTTTGATTTTCTACTTTCTTGAAACCAATGATGCTCATCAGAAGTTTGGTTTAAAATTAAATCGATTATAATTTTAATTTTCTTTTGATGGGCTTTTGCGATTAGTTCTTTGATGTCACTCATATCACCATAATCACCACTGACATTATAAAAGTCACTAACATCATAACCATTATCATCCATTGGTGATTCAAAAAAAGGGCAAATCCAAATCAAATTGATACCCAGATAGGACAAATAATCTAATTTTTCAATAATACCACGAATATCACCAATTCCATCGTGATTCGAATCTTTAAAACTCCGAATATAAATTTGATATCCAAATGCTTTTTTCCACCATTTTCCCATAAATTCACCGTTTCATATTATCAAAATTAATAGGCATGATTTAAGTCATGCCTATTAATATGTTTTTTATCCTTTTGTAGCTCCTGCAGTAATTCCTTGAATTAGGAATCGCTGGAAAACCATATAAAGAATAGTAATCGGAGCTGCAACAATCATTGATCCTGCTGCAAAAGTTGTGTAATTTTGTTTATCAGCACCGGATATCATTTCAAATAATCCTACTGCAAGCGTCCATTGCTCCTGAATATTTTCCGCACCCCCACTTACATTGACATCGAGTAAGAATCTAGGTAACATATAATCCATCCATGGTGACATAAACATACTAACAGCTACAAAAGACAGAATTGGAACTGAAAGTGGCATAATAATCTTAAAGAAAATTTGCATTTTATTCGCTCCATCAAGCATGGCAGATTCATCAAGATCTTTTGGAATTTGTTGTAAATATCCCTTGATCAACCAAAGATTAAATGGTACTGCACCACCAACATACAAAATCGTCAATGCTGTTGGTTTTCCTAACAATCCAAATACTTCAAATAAAGTAAACATGGCAATTAATCCCATAAATCCAGGGAATACTTGTAATACTAAGATCGTAATTAAACCTATTTTTTTACCTTTAAACTTGAATCTAGAAAATACATAAGCAGCCCCAGTAATAAATACAACACCGATAATGGTATTTAATATGGCAATGGTAAGGGTATTTTTAAACCAAACTGGAAACTTTGTTTCATTAAACAATTTAGTATAATTATTTAAGGTTAATGTTTTTGGCCAGAATGTGGTTGGCAAACCCGTTTGTGCCGCAAACGAAGATCCAATCATATAGATAACGGGAACGATAACGATAACAGCTACTAAAACCAATTCAGCAAATGTTAATAATTTCATTAAAATTTCTTTTGGTGCATAAAATTTTGATAGTGCTGTTTTCTGATATATTTTAATATCTCGAGCACGTAAAACATGAATTAGACCATAAACTGGGATTAATCCCCATAATGCTCCTTTTAATCTTGTATATCCTTTTCTTTCATAGATTTCTGCAGCAATCGCATCGACAGTAAAATAGAGAACTAATGCTATATAGACAATAATCATTTTAAGTACCATATCTAATCCTCCTTAAATGCCTTTGTTCGTGAATAATTCCATGCTGCCAGAGAACCTATGATTAAGAAAATCAAAATTGCAAATACTGAAGCCATATTGTAATTCTTATACTTTACTGTTAACGAATACATCCAGGAAATTAGAATATCCGTATCACCAGCATAAGCCTTAGAAATATCTCCGGCACCAGCACCTCCTTGGGTAACGAAGTATATCATACCAAAATTATTGAAGTTACCCGAAAAACTCATTACTAATAGTGGTGCTGTAGAATACATTACCAAAGGAAAGGTAATATATTTAAACTTTTGTTGTTTTCCAGCACCATCAATATCAGCTGCTTCGTATAAACTCTTATCAATGCCGACCATAATTCCGGTCATTAAGGCCATATAATAAGGAAATCCAAGCCATATATTTACGATGATTAAAGTAATCCTTACGAACCAAGGATTGAACGAATTGGTAAACCATTGGATATTATCATAGCCTAAATAGAAAGCTCTTTGCCAGTTGCTTGTTAGCTCTGAAAATTGCACCCCTAAGATTCCCCAACTTTTAAACACATCGTAGAGTCCGATTCTCTCCAAAAAAGCATTGATAACACCATTTTCATTGAAAATATTGGCAAAAACCATTTGGGTAATAATGGCAGGTATTGCCCATGGTAAAATTAGAAGTGTTCGCCAAAACTTCTTTAGCGGTACCCTTTCACTATTAATAATAACTGCTTGGAAGAATCCACCAAAGAATACAGTTGCTGTTGAGAACACTGCCCAGATAATGGTCCACGAGAACACTCTCCAGAAAGTTTGACCAAAAGGAATGTCCCCAGCAAAAACAAAGATACGAGTAAAGTTTTTAAATCCAACCCAATCAAACAAACCAACATCAGAGGCTTGACCACTATAACTTGTAAAAGCGATCAAGAAACTGAAAATAATTGGCATAATAGAGATGAATGTAATCGTAAAAATGGCTGGAAGTAATAAGATATATTCAAAACTACTTTCATACATTTTCTTAAAGTACACGGTATCTTTTACATGGACTTGAGTTTGCTCATATTCAAGGCTCGTTTTATAAGCATCTCTAATTGACCAAATATAGATTATTAAGAAATACATCAACAATAAGATAGCAATTAATCCTTTTATCAATAGATAAGAAGATAAATGGCCACGAACAATAATATTCTCAATAATCGTTCCGCCAAAGTTAGAGGAATCTAATGCTTCTGTTAAGCGACTGATTTGATAATAATCTGCTGAATCAGTTGTTCCTAAGGTTATAACAGACCAAAAGCCTTTCAAGAAGAATCCTGCACGATTATAATAGAAATTATCAAAGCGTTCCTCAAAATCTGCTTTTGTTTCTGGATGCATCGAAAAATAAACTCGAAGTTTAAATCTCGCATAATCTGTTTGATCAAATCTTCCAGCTGCTTTACTATAAAACTCAGTAAAATATTTTGTCAGATATTTTGAGAAAGGCGTCGCATTATACCCGCTAATCTCTGGATTGAAATAAACATAAACTTTTTCTGTTGGGCTATACCATATTGAGCCTTTATATTTTGGTAAACTTGAATAGTTAGCTTGTACGAAATCATCAACCAGAATTTTATCTTGAGCATTACAAATATTTTCGTAATAAACAATACTATCGTTCTTCTTTACTTCTATATAAAATTTAGTCGCTGTTAATTTATCAGAATAAATTTTATTTTCTTTCTTTAAAACAGGAAAACCTATTATTTCTTCTTTTGTAAGTACATCATTTTCATCATTGATATTGATATAACGATAAATAACATCTGTTCCTGTACCTATATTTTTTTGAATATATTGATTACCAGTTTCCTCATTTAAGTAGGTAGTTTGGTAACCATTAAAACTTTTCAATTTCGCTATTTCATTACCATCTTCTTCAGGATAAAGATCCGAATCTCGATCGATTTCTTTATTTGTTGCTTTGATATATTCACTAAAGACATAATACTTAGTTCTACTACCAGCTAGAATATCCTGGGCAGTAAAATCAATTAATTCTTCATTGGTAAATCCATCGGCTCTATGTTCTTCATAAAAAACTTCAAGCGTTGGTATTTCGGCAACGTGTTTATTATTTTTGTCATAAACATACGTTTCATAAAAACTCTTGGCGAGATTTTCACCAAAGTCTTCACCAGGTAGTTGCTCTTGATATGGATCATATCCCGTCAACAATTTACTGCTACCTAATTCTATACCAATAAGCAAAGCAAAAAATAAGAAGAAAAATGCAGCTTTAAGATATTGTCTATTGAAGACTTGACCTAAGCCCCAAATGAATCCTGAAGCGATTGCTTTTAAAATGTGTTTTAGCTTTCCTTTCATATTTTCTCCTTATAATTAAAGAATAAGGCGACCGATTGGTCGCCTTATTTTTTCGACTAAGACGCTAAATCTCTCGCTGCCTTATAAGATTTTTCTGCAGTTTTTACTTCGTCAGCAATAACGCCTTGTGAATTCCAAAGGTTTTTAAGCATTGTTTCACTTGGTCCCCAATAATAAGTTACTTCAGGGATTGTTGGCATTGGTACTGATGTTTCTAACTGTTCTAGCATAACTTGCATAGCTTCATCGTCTTTTAGACCAGGAATTGTTGCAATAATTTCTTCTTTTAAAGCAGGGCAATCGCCAGATGTACGATATAAAATTTCTGCTGCTTCTTCACTTGCCATAAATTCAACAAACTTGATTGCTGCTTCTTTATTTTGTGAATATTTGTAAACAGCTAGCATTTGTGCACCAGCGAAAGTCTTTGGTTTATTTCCATTAATTGTTGGTAAAGTAATTGCTCCATAATTAATACCAGCAGCACGGAATGAATTAATTTGCCATGGTCCAGATAGAAGGAATGGCAATTTACCTTCTTCAAACAAACTGGTTGCGGCAACAGAATCATGATTACCATTTCCTGTTACAACAGGTTTCAATTCGTTTATTAGCCACTCTAATGAAGCGATTAATTTAGGATCATTATAGCCAACTTCTGTTGCGTCATTTAGATTTGCACCAAATGGTGTCCAACCGAAAGCGCTATGAAATCCTTGTAAGAAATAAGCATCACCCCAGTGAGAAGATGAACCAAAATATCTAGGGAATTTAGTTTGAGTTTTCGCTGTAGCAATTAATTCTTCGAATGTTTTAGGCAATTTGTCTGCACTAACTAAATCTTTGTTGTAGAAAATTGTTACTGATTCAACAGAAATTGGAACAGCAAATAACTTTTTGCCACTACCAGCTACACATTCAAAACTACCTGTAACTGAATCGTAGCATAGAGAAGCGATATTCATCGCAACTTCAATAATCTTATCTTCTAGACTATTCATTAATGTATCAGGTAATACATATACTAAATCATCCAGAATAGCTTGTGCCATATGGTCATGAGGAAATTGGAAGATATCAGCACCATAACCTGATTGACCAAATGTTTTTAATTTTTCACGAGCATCTACTGTTGCCATGTGTTGGAACTCAACAATGATTCCAGGGTTAGCATTTTCGAATGCTGGAATTATTTCATCCATTAATACACCATCAGTATCATCCATCCAAACAGTAAGAATTGTGTCTTTTACTTGCGTTTTATCAAATTCTACTATTTCACCTGTTGTAAATTCTTTTGCCGTACAGCCGACAAGAACGAAAATACCGATTGTTAAAAATAAGAATGTAAACCATTTTTTCATGTTCTTTACCTCCTATCCCTAAACAAATCTTCTTCTTCTGATGAAGAAGAATGCCAAGCCTAATAGACTTATGCCAACAAATGTTGAAGTACTACTACCCTTGTTACAACCTGTTTCAGGAGCTTCTACAAATATACTAAATTCTAATTGACCAATATTACCCCAATTATCTTCAACTTGAAGAGTGATTGGATATTCACCGGCAACATTTGTATTCAAATATCCTTTTCCTTCTGGAACATAAACACGGTTAGATAAATTAGCGTCACGATCATCTGTTACACGATAATTTGGATATAATGTTTGATCCCATTTTTCTCCTTGTTTAACAACGATGCGGTCTTCAGAAACCAGTGTAATTACTGGTTTTTCCTTATCTAAAGCTAGAATAATTTCAGCTTCGTTTTCACCAGAATTATATTTTAAAGTATATTCTTTTGTATTATCTAAAGCAACACCATCAGCTAATTGAATTACGAATTCGTTTGTTGAAGCAGCTGTTGTATTAAAGTCTACTTGCTTAAGTTGAATCTTAGTAGTTCCTTGGAATAATGAGAAGAATTCTTCGAACTTAACGAATTCCATAACATCTACTTCTTCTTCATATTCAACTTCTTTGTCAACATAAACAATATCACCACTAAATGCAGCTTCAGCAAATTCTGCTTTCTTTTCTACGCCATTATAAGCCTTGCCAAGAGCAACATATAATACTTGAACATCACCAGCTTTTAAGCTAGCTAGATTTGTAATGAAATTAGATGCATTATCTGCTGTCTTTTTCGAATCATCTCCACCAGCATAGATTAAGAAGCCAGAATCACTTAAATTTGTTCCTTGTAATAAAGCAACTTTTCCTCCAATTGAACGAGGTGAAGTGAATCCATCTTTAAATACTTTTGCTGGACTTCCCCATGAAAGATCAACAAATTCTGGATTAGTCCATTTTCCCCAACCATGTAAACCGAGATTATCTTCATATGTTCCTGTTAAATCATAATAAACTAATAGAACGTTTGCTTGAGTTGGATCAATAGTAAATCCTTGTGAACCACCTTCAAAATAGTACACATGAACTTCCTGTACTGTTCCTGCCTTGATTGCTTTTACATCAACCGCCAAGTCACCTTCAAAACTCTTAACAAATCCAGCGCCCCATTCATTAGTTGCTGCATTTACACCTGCTTTCATCGGAATAAATCCAATTGAATCACTAGCATCAGCAGCAATTTGAATATCAACTACAGCACCAAAACTATCAACACCGATACTTGGTAGACCTGAATTTGCAACTGTTCCTCTATTCCATGACCATACACCTACACCAGTGTAATCTCCATTCCAAGCTTGGTAATGAAGTACCACACGTCCTATCATTCCTGCTTCAAGTGCTGGAAGCGCCGTAAAAGCTGGGAATTTCTTATCTGTTTGTTTGAATGGTGTACTACCCGCTGCCAATTCTGGAACTTGAACAATCTTCGTTTTAGTAACCATTTCTGTTCCTGTAACAACTTTTGTTTTTTCTGCAATTGTTGTTTTTGCGAAAATTGTCTTTGGATCGACAGCATAAGTTCCTGTCAATTCAGATGCATTGAAACCAATGAAATCAAATGTGAATGCTTTAGCTGCAAATTCATTTTTTGCATTTGCACCATACATCGCCTCACCACCAGTTACATACATAACTGCAACATCGCCATTTTTCAAATCAGCCATATCAGTTATATATTTATGTGTATCTTGTGCAGGCGTTTTCTTAGATGCATCATCACCAGCATAAATCAAAAAGCCTCCGCCACCAACATTTTTTTCATCAATTTGTAATAATGCTACTTTCCCTTTTACATCACCAGGTGATTTAAAGCCATCGTTAAATACTTTCGCTGGTGTTGCCCATGCAGGGTTAGTAACATTAGTCCATTCGCCCCAACTATGAATACCTAAATTAGCTTCATATCCGCCTGTAGGATCATAGTAAGCAAGAAGGATATTAACTTTTGTTTTGTCAGTAACGAAATATGTTTGATATCCACCTTGGAAATAGTAGATATGCATTTCTGTTACTTCTCCGCTTGTAATTGGTGTAACATCTACTGTGAAATGTTCACCATCCGGAGTCTCGCGATAGTTCCAACGACTATCTAGAGTAATATCTTTTCTTAAAGCTATAATTCCTACATCTTTAGCACCTGTGCCTATAGCAACATCATAAACTGCGCCAAATGAATCTGTAACATTTGAAGTTACTGGTGCTTCAGCACCACCTTCTCCCGTATTCCAGCACCATAAACCAGCACTAGAATAATCGCCATCCCACAATTGATAATGAAAAACTATTTTTCCTAGTGGTTCAGCGGCCTTAACTTTTGGACTTGATAATAGTGTTATGGTAAATAACCCTAAGAAAGCCAAAAGTAATAAACCAATTTTTTTTCTCATTTTCTCCTCCTTGATAAAATGTGTACTCATTAAATAAAGAACTTATCGTCTTTTATTTATTATAACAAGAAAACTCATTTCTTGCAAGCGTTTTTACTGTGTAAACCATTACATATTGAAAACGCTTGATTATAAAAATCACTTGTTGTATCATATATTTATAAGCATTTTAAAGATATTACTGACTTGGAGGTTCTTATGAAAAAAATATTGTTGATAATTAGCGCTTTTTTTCTCCTTCTGATGCCCACTATTGTAAAAGCTGATACACCAGTAGTAACCTTAAAGATTCATTACTTTCGTTATAATGCAGACTACGCGGATGGTTGGGATTTATGGATCTGGCAAAAAGCCCCAGCAAATAAAGAGGGAGCAGCATATAAGTTTGACACTGATGAAAATGGTAAAATCATCCTTGATGATTTTGGCGCTGTAGCTACCATTGATTTAACAAAAGAATCCTTAAAAAATAGTACAACAATCGGTTTTATTGTTCGTAAAGGCGATTCTTGGATCAAAGATATTAGTTCGGATCGTTTTATAACTCTAAAAGAAAGTAGTGAGGATGGAATCATGCATATATATTTAGTAGAAGCTGATGAAAGAATTGGAACAAGTATTGATGATCCGGAAGGACCTGATAAAACGGATAAGATTAGGTATGCTTTTTTTAAAGATGAAACAACCATTGTTTTTTCATTGACAACAGTTGTTGAAGCAGATACTATTCATTTGGAAATTGATGGAGTTGAATCGAGCAATCACACCACCACAATCAACAAAAATAATGGTGAAATCAAAATCAGTAGTAAATTAGACTTCAACAAATCTTATATTCTAAAAGCAAAACTTCCTGATGGTTTAAAAACATATCAGGTTACCTATGATGGAATCTATGATTCCCCTGCTTTTGAAGAAGCCTATGGTTATGATGGTGATGATTTAGGAGCAGTAGTAAAAGAAAATTCAACATCATTCCGTTTGTGGGCCCCGATATCAAATAAAGTTGTTTTAAATCTATATTCTACGGGAACTCCCGAAGAAAATGGTGGCACTAACAAACCCGATCAAACAATCAATATGGTAAAAAGCATTAAGGGGACTTGGCAAATTAGTCTTCCAAGCAATTTACACGGAACATATTATACCTATTCAGTTACCAATGGCTTAACAACTCATGAAGTAATCGATCCTTATGCAAAAAGTGCAGGAGTAAATGGATTACGAGGATTGATTGTCGATTTTAAAAAAATCAATCCCGAAGGATTCGCCTATCAAAAACGTGCTAACAATATCTCCTCACCAACAGATGCTATTATTTATGAACTCCATGTCCGCGACTTAACAAGTCATAATAGTTGGAATGGTCCAGAAGAATATCGCGGAAAATTCTTAGGATTAACGGTTGAAGGTACTACCTATGAAGGAGTAACAACGGGATTTGACCATATTAAAGAATTGGGTGTTACCCATGTACAATTACTACCAATATTCGATTTTGGAGTTATTGATGAAGCAAATCCTAAAAATAGTTTTAATTGGGGTTATATGCCAATTAATTTCAATGTTCCTGAAGGTTCTTACTCTACCGATCCATTTGATGGTATCAAACGCATTGTAGAATTAAAACAAACAACAACAGCTTTCAATAACAATAACATCGGAGTTATTATGGATGTTGTATATAATCATACAGGAAAAAGTGCAGATTCAAACTTCAATTTGATTCTACCTGGTTATTATTTTAGAATGAATGAGGATGGCTCTTTCAGCAATGGTAGTGGAACTGGCAATGAAACTGCATCGGAACGATATATGATGAGAAAATTTATGATTGATTCTGTTGTGTTTTGGGCGACCGAATACAATCTGTCTGGTTTCCGTTTTGACCTGATGGCTCTTCATGATGTAACAACCATGAATTTGATTGTACAAAAACTTCATGAAATCGATGAAAATATATTAATTTATGGTGAACCATGGAATGGAGGAGCTACACCACTTGATCCAAGCCTTGCTGCTGATAAAACTAATTTAAGCGATATGCCTGATGTTGGTGCTTTTAATGATGAAATTCGCGATGGAATCAAGGGTTCTGTTTTTGCTGCTAATGATAAAGGTTTTATTCAAGGAAATGGGAAAAGTGAAGTCATCAATAAAGTAAAATACGGCGTTGTTGGGGGAGTTGAACATCCTGATGTAACAAGCAAGGGATTATCTAATGCGATGTTCTGGCACACCTCTCCAACAAAAACAATCAATTATGTAAGTGCTCATGATAATAATACTCTATATGATAAAATCATCTTATCTACAACATCAAAACAAAGAGACTTACGCGATGACATGCAAAAACAAGCAAATGCAATAGTTCTTACTTCCCAAGGGGTTGTCTTCTTACATGCTGGTGTTGAATTCATGCGTTCAAAACCAAAAGTAGGAGGTGGTTATGATGAAAACTCGTATGAATCTCCTGATTCAACAAATCAACTACGTTGGGATTTAAAAGCAAAGGAGGAAAACTTAGCGTGCTTTGAATACTATAAGGGATTGATTTCCTTACGCAAAGCTCACCCTGCTTTTAGAATGGCTAATGCTGAGGATGTTATTGATAATGTTCGCTTCCTGTATGAAGATGTGGAAGGTATTATTGCCTATACAATTTCTAATTATGCAAATAATGATACTTGGGGAACCATTTTAGTTATCCATAATAATTGCAATAAACAATTAGTTACTTTAACTCTTCCTGCTGGAGTGTGGAACTTAGTCGCTAACAATACAAAAATTTCACCTACTTCTTTCAAAACCTATGAAGAAGGAGCTTCAATCAATATCTTTGCTGCAGAGACAGTGATTTTATATCAAGGAGAAAGAGTAATAGCATCAGGATGCTCTAGTTGTGCTTCAGGAAGCATCATCAACTATGTATCTATGTCGATGGCATTCTTTATACTCGCCTTCTTCCGTAGGAAAAAATCGTTTATCGTTGACTAATAAATAAAAGTCCATTGAAGTGGCTTAGTTCACTCTAATGGACTTTTTATTATGTTTTCTATTTTTGATAGTAACTAGTAACTTCTTTAAAATAAGCATCGATATTCTCTAATTTGCTTTGAGCGGGAATATCGCATCCTGAAGAAATCACAAAATTATCATATTGATTGCAGCTATCTAATAGGGAAATTACTGCTTTTTTCATACTGTCCGGAGTTCCCTTATCAAACTCATAAACGGGATGAATATTCCCCATAATAAGAACATCTTTAGGAGAAGCAGATAATGCTCCTACCATATCTGTAGCATTTCCAAAGTGATAAGCATCAGCACCAATGGTAAAAATACTTTGAAGTAATGGTTTTACATTGCCACAATTATGATAAATGAAAATAAAGTCATCATCATCAACAGCCTCTTTAATTCTCTTGATATACTTTGAAGAAAACTCTTCACATAGTTTAGGAGAAAGTAGACCAGCTGCAGGTTCAGCGATAACAATTCCATTTGCTCCTCGCTTTTTATACTCTAAAATATAAGGGATTAAAAAATCTACCATTTTTTCTAAAGTAAGATGAACAAACTCAGGATCGAGATAACAATTAACCATGATTTCTGTCATATCCATTAATCTACCAGCGAGAGTGAAAGGACCAGTAATCCCAGCGAATACAGGGCGATTAGTCACCATTTTTTTCACTTTCTCCACCGTATCTAAATATATTTTTGTTCGTTTTTCTCCAATTTTTGGAATTTTCAGTTTTTTTGCTAGATCAATGTCAGTTAGTAGAGCCCCAACCACAGTGGGTACTTCCGTAGAAGAAAATCTAACCTCGGCACCAAAAGCTTCTGCTTCTACCGATAAATCCATCATCGTTAAACAAGCACTCATCGGGTATCTTTCTGCAATTTCAGTTATTCCTCTTGCTTGCAAATCGCTATCATGGACCAATTGATCCACTGTACAATTGATTAACTGAGTACAAGGAAATGTTAATATCGGCATTGTTAACTGTCTATTTTTCAGTTGATACTCAATCCATTTTTTCATATTCTTCTTCTTTCTTTTTATGTTCAGATTACGCTGTATATTTAATACCGATATCTTTTTCTCCAGAACCCAAGTATATCGCTCCTATAGCGATAAGTGGAGTTAGTAGTTGAAACAATACCACACCAAAAGAATTGATTTCAATTACTCCAAGAATACCGATGATAAAACTCAAGATAGAGGGAATAGTCATGGCAGAGATTAAGATTCCTATGTTTTGACGATAATTAGTCACTTTTTTATACTTAATTCTAATAAGCAAGAATATCGCTGCAATAATCACAATCATGATTAAATTCATGAATAACTGTGTTAATGTGTTAATCAGAATACTTGAAAAAACCATATACTGATTAAAGCCACCGTCAATTGCATCGAGTAACAATGTTAAAGCGGTGTATTTGTCCATATTTTTTAGTTCAGTAAAATGAATCACTTCTTCAATATGATCATAGTTCCCCACTATAGGTTTTTTAGAATTATCATAATACAAAATTTTGTCCTTACAAAGCACAATTGCTTTTTGATAAGGAGTCATCACCACTACCCCACTAACATCTTTTGTTATGATTCCTTCTTCAGTATAAATAGGGGCAAAACCACCTTCATCGCTTGCTCCCTGGGGATTAATCACGAATTGATAGCGTGTATCATCTGCTAATGTAGCCTCATAATAATAGGCTTTCTCTATAGGGGTATATAAGCCATTTTTGGAAATTGCGACATCATTAGGTAATTCGTTAGGAAACCAAGGAGGTGCAACCTCCCTAATTCCAATAGTAATTGAATTTAAGCCTCTCCAACCATCATTTTGAAAAATCTGATAGTTTAATGGAAAACTAGTGATTAAAACAATGAGCAAAAAATAGGCAATGATGTGTTTCCAAGGAGCATTTCCATTTTGGAATATTTTTTTAAAAGAAAAACTATTGATAAAGATTTTAATCATTATTTTTACCACTAACATCAATTACAATAGTTGATTTAGGAGCTATTGTTGTGATTTCAGTTAGGTCCTCTCTTCCACTAGCATAAATGATATTTCCATTCACTGCAGGTAATGTTTGTTCCGTTAATGATAAATTATGAAAAACCAATACTTTTTGATAGATGTCTTCATATTGATATTCTCGATAAAATCCCTGTACTTGGCTCGTATTGTTTTCATAAGCAGTGATTGAATTACCATATCTTAAAGCAACATTTTCATTTCTCAGTTTGATAATAGCACGATAAGTATTCAATAAGGATTCTTGGTCTAACAACTGTTCACTGACCGGTTTTATTGTTTTGTTGCGAATCACATCATAAAAATTTTCATCCTGGAACCATGTTGTAGTATATTCGTCACCAAAATTAAAAGGTAGTCTTCTTGTTTCATCCCAAATAGCAATTCCATTAGAAAGTTCACCATTTGATTTTGAACCATACATACCAATTTCTTCCCCATAATAAACAATTGGCGAGCCAGGAAGAACCATTAACATTTCAGCAACCAATTTTAATTTATCGATATTTCCATCATATTCAGTTGCCAAACGATTTTCATCGTGATTTCGTAAAAATGGAGCACTGACAAAGTTTCTATCCAGACTGGCATAAGATTTATATATTTTTACTAAGCTTTTTGCGTAGTTTAAATTACCATTGCTAGCACCAACAGTAACCACTTTATTCGCTATGGGAAAATCAAGCGGTGAATCCAGACCGATAAAATATTCCTTGACAATACTTTCAGTCAATAAATTGATTTCTCCTGTAATATAAACATTCGGGTCATATTCACGCATTTTTTTACGAAAATCTTTCAAGAATAAAATGTTATCGTAAAAGTCAATATTATGGTTTAAATATTCATTGGTACCAAAGAAATGTTGAGCGGCATCTAAACGGAATCCTCCCACTCCATTTTCAATCCAAAATTGACCGATATTATAAATCTCTTCAATAACAGCTTCATTAAAGAAATTCAAATCAGGCATCGTATTTGAAAAATAACCACAATATTTCTGATTATTTGCACTATGCCATATATTTTGTCCCCAACTACCCAGTTTACCAGTCGTCGTCTGGTCAGTAAAAACATAATAATCTTTGTATTTTTTATCCCCCGCTAAGGCCTTCAAAAACCATTCGTGTAACGATGAAGTATGATTCACCACTAAATCAATCATGATGGTAATACCCTTGGCTTTTGCTTCCTTACATAAGTTTTTAAAATCTTCTAAACTACCATACTCAGGATTGACATCGTAATAGTCCAATACATCATATCCATGATAGGTTGGAGATGGATGAATGGGCATTAACCAAATCCCAGTAATTCCTAAATCAACTAAATAATCTAATTTTTTAGTAATACCATTAAAATCACCAACACCATCACCATCGCTATCGCTAAAACTACGAACAAATAATTGATAATAAACATCATTACGAGGGTTAATCTCAGTTAAATCAGGCGCTTTCTTACAACCATAAAACCCAAATAAAATAAAGATAATTAAAATGAAACTCGATATTTTTTTAATCATTGTGGCTATATCCTTTCAATGAATTTTCAGCTGATGAAGTTCTTCTCATCTCTGTTCGATCAGTGACATATCTTGTCAGTACAACAACACGGGTCTTAAAGATTAAATCATGAATCGTTCTTCCATCTTCACGGTTTGTTGAAACGATGCCAGCGATGAATATATAAAGACCGAAACTAAGAATAATAAAAATACATTTTACGAACTCCCGCAACACCAAATAAAAGCGGTTAGGAACTTCTAATGTCGTTGGTACTAATTCTTTGGTATTCTTGATAATCTTTATTTTTTGGATTCTTTTTCCAAAACTTTGACCTGTTCCAAATAAATAAGGAACCAAAGCAACACCAAAATAAATGGCAAACCAAAGATATGTTTTAATATCAGCTTCAATATCAAAAAAAATAGTAAATAACACTAAAACTGCAGTCAAGGATGTATCGATAGAAAATGCCCGCAAACGACGATCGAATGTACTCATATATTACCTCTTGTATGAATTCTATTTTATAAAAAATAGGTGTTTTTGTCAAACGTTTTCACATATGTAATAGTTTCCACAAAAAAAACAGTAAAAACCTTGACAGCCTTTTTTTATCATACTATAATTAGTTGTATATTATAGACAACGGAGTTAATATGAAAGCACTTATTATCAATAAACTAGAAAAAATTATGAGCCATCAAGAAGCCCAAATTTATTTATACCTTTTAGAAAATCCAGGTCAAACAGTTTATTATATTGCCAAAGCATTGACCATTTCTCGTTCTTCCATTTACCCAGTCGTTGATGCTATGTATTCCAAGGGATTTTTGTTGAAACTCTCAACAGCAAAAGACGCTTATTATCCTGAAAATCCCAATACATTAATTCGAAAACTGCGTCAAGATTACAATCAAAACTTTGACGAACTGCAAGATTCCTTACAAAATATTAAACCTAAAGCTGATACTAATTACTTTTTCAATATCGCTAATTTTGATGCCAACCTAGAAAAGGCAAAAGAATTATTATTAAAAGCTGAAAAAGAAATCTATTTAAATTGCGATTTGGATTTAGAATACTTTGCCAAGGAATTCCAGATTCTGGCAAATAAAAATGTTCGTATCATCGTTTTTAGTTTTTCCTCACAAGAATTGGTTTATCCTAATATTGAAACCTATTCTTATGGATATGATAGACCTAAAAAACCATCGCGATTAATGGTCGTTTCTGATTTTAAAGAAGTTTTAGTTGCCAGTGCTGTTAATAAAAATGATGATTGGATTGGAACTATCACTAATAATCATTTGATGGTAAAGATTGTTAGTGAACATATCCATCATGATATTTATCTATATAAAATACAAAACATGTTTCAAGACCTTACGGGGAAAAAATTGTTCGTTCGTGGGCAAGATGATTTATTCTTAAATACGCTCAACGAAAATACCTCATTCTTCGATGAAGATAAGGAAAAAAAGCAATTGAAGTAAAAAAAATAGGAAAGTGTGGGTAATTAAAATGATAAAAGAAGCAATTAGACATAATCCAAATAGTAATATGGCTTATGCCTACGATACAGATCATCTTCATATCTATCTTCAGACAGGAAAATCGGATATTGATAAGGTGGAAATGTTATTTGGAGATCCTCATGAGTGGGTTCCTGTAAATGGTCAATATCATTGGGTCATTGAAACGAAAGAAAGAAAAATACTAGAGAAAAAATATTCGACTGAACTTTTTGATTATTGGTTTACTGAAGAGATTGCACCTTTCAAACGCGCTAAATATGCATTTATCTTATACAAAGGTGGTGAAGTATATTTCTATGGCAGTAAAAAACTAATGAAAATCGATTTAGAAGCAGATCGAAAAATCATTTATGATGGCTTTGAATATTTTTGCTATCCATACATGAATGAAGAAGATATTGTAAAACCACTTCCTTGGATTCAAGATACCATTTGGTATCAAATATTCCCAGAACGATTCAGAAAAGCTTCAAACACAAAAGGAAATTACCTACCATGGGGAGAATATCCAAATGGGCTTAATAATAACATGTTTTTCGGAGGAAATATTTTAGGAATCATAGAAGCGATTCCTTATCTGAAAAATCTCGGTATCAATGGAATTTATTTTACTCCCATTTTTTATGCTTCTACTGCTCACAAATATGATACGATTGATTATTTCAAAATCGACCCCTCTTTTGGAACCAATCAACAATTCAAACAAATGGTAAAAGCTTGCCACCAAGCGGGAATTAAAGTGATGCTTGATGCTGTGTTTAATCATTGTGGTTGGTTTCATCCTTATTTCCAAGATGTTATTCGAAAGGGTAAAAAATCAAAATATTATGATTGTTTTTATATTGAAAGCGATGAAATTATTAACTTCCCTTTAAAAAACAATGCCCCGAAGATAGAAGGTAGAGTTTATCCTAACTACCGCACCTTTGCTTTTACTCCATTCATGCCGAAACTAAAAACTTCTAATCCTATTATGGAAAAATACTTATTGAAAGTTGCATCTTTCTGGATCAAAAAATTTGATATCGATGGATGGCGACTGGATGTATCAAATGAAGTAAGTCACGCTTTCTGGCGTAAATTCAAACAAGTTGTTACCAAAATAAAACCTGACATTTATATCCTGGGAGAAAATTGGGAAGATTCTACTCCTTGGTTAGGTAGAGATCAATTTGATGCTGTAATGAATTATGAGTTAAGCTATCCTATTTGGCAATTCTTCACTTTCAAAGATGTTAATCGCATTAATGCCCAAGAATTCAGTTATAAAATCAATGAAATTTTGGTTCGATACCCTCGTAATGTTGCTGGTCAAATGTTTAACTTAATTGATTCACACGATACTATGAGAATCCTTCATCGTGCAAATCAAAATAAGGATATTGTAAAGTTAGCTTATTTATTCCTCTTTAGTTTTTGTGGATCCCCTGCCATTTTCTATGGAGATGAAATAGGTCTGGATGGAGGAAAAGACCCAGACAATCGTCGTTGCATGATTTGGGATGAAACGAAACAAGACAAAGAACTTTTTGCTTTCTTCCAATGGTTAATTTCCTTAAGAAAATCATTCCCTAGTTTAAAAAACATCGATATTAAATGGCTATATACTGAAAACAATCTTCTAGTTTATCAAAAAGATGACATCTTCTTCTTCATCAATAATAATAACCAAGATCAAACTCTATCCCTTCCTGAAACAATAAAAAATAAAAAAGTAACCGATCTTTATTCAAACAAAATCATTCATCTTAAAGGTGATCTTTCAATCAAGGCATATGGTTTTTTCATTTTCAAAACAATATAAAAAAACTACAATTAAAGAGGAGAGAAATTATGGCGTTAAACACATCAATTGAATTACGGAATAAAATATTTTACCAAGTATTTGTTCGTCAATTTTCCAAGAAACACAATTTTCAAGGTGTCATTGAAAAACTTGATGAAATAAAAGCATTAGAAGTGGATATTATTCAATTGCTACCGATTCACCCTATTGGCGAGAAAAACCGAAAAGGGAATGTTGGCAGTCCTTATTCAATTAAGAATTACTACGAAATAGATCCAGATTTAGGAACAATCACAGATTTTACTCGTCTTTTAAAAGCAGCACATAAAAAAGGATTGAAAGTAATCATAGATATTGTTTTCAATCATACTTCACATGATGCTGATTATACCAAAACTCATCCAGAATGGTATTATCAAAAAGAGGATGGTAGTTTTTGTAATCGCGTTGGTGATTGGTGGGATATAATCGATTTTAAATTCGATAACAACAAGGCCTTAGAAGATGAACTGATTCGCATCTTAACCTACTGGGCAAAAATTGGTGTTGATGGATTTCGTTGTGATGTAGCACCAATCATACCCTTAGCTTTTTGGCGACGAGCTCGTGAAGAATTAACAAAATCCTTTCCTGATTTATTATATGTTGCAGAGAGCGTACACCCAGGTTTTATCAAATATTTGCGTGATTCGGGATATGATGCTTGTAGTGACTCAGAAATTTTCCAAGTATTTGATATTTGCTATGATTACGATATTTTTGATGATTTTGGTAATTATTTAAAAGGAACTAGCACATTACAAAAATGGGCTGATGATCTTTTAAGACAAGAAACAATTTATCCAAAGAATTATGTGAAATTAAAGTATTTAGAGAACCACGATTTTCCTCGTGCTGCATCGTATTGTCGTAACGATATAATCCTTCGAAATGCAACAGCGATGATGTACTTTCTAAAAGGAGCGCAATTTATCTTTAACGGCCAAGAATGTGGAGCTGTCAATCGCCCAAATTTATTTGAATATGATGAAATTGATTGGAGTAATTATAATAGAGCTAAGATTGCTACGCTGATGAAAAAATTAGGAAAATTAAAGAAAGAAACTAATTATGTCAATGGAGTTATGGATGTTTCTTGTTTATCAAGTGATATTCTAAAAATCACCTACAAAAAAGGCAATAAACTATTTACCGGTATTTTCAACTTTGGTCAGACAGAAGCAATTAATATTGAGGCAGGATATGATGTGTTGGCAGAAAAAGAATTTGAGGGAGGAGAGTTTACTCTAATTGAACCCTTGATTCTCGTTACTAATTTATAAAGAAAAATCCTCTTATCAAAAGAGGGTTTTTTTAGGCTATTGACTTAGCTTGTCAATAGATGATCTCAAGAAATATTTTCTATTTATGTTTTGTTGAATCTCGTTCTTTTAGTGAAATTTTAATAATGCGATGTTGTTCTAGAATTTCTTTTCCTTCAATTAGTTTCAACAAAGTGTTTACAGCTTCAACTCCCATATATTGGATTGGTTGGTTGATAGTTGTTAAAGCGGGATAAATCCATCTTGATATCGCAAGGCCATCAAAACTAACCAGGAAAATATCTTCACCCAATTTTCGCCCTAATTTATTTAAAATACCCGTTACAATTACACCTAAAGTATCGGAAGTGGTAAAGATACCATCAATTTGTGGGTTGTTTAATAAATAATTATAGATAAAATTAGAATCAGGTACTACCAAATCGAAATCATAGAATTCCCAGCTGATATTATGTTTTTTCAATACATTAGTAAAACCCAAAGTTCTTTCTGAAGTAGTAATTAAAAAGGATGGTCCTCTAAACAATACGAAATTCTTTGCACCACATTCAATTAGTTTTTCCGCCGCTAAACGACCGCCTTCAATATTATCCGTAGTAATGGAAGGAATACTAGGGTCAAGAATATGATCTATCGATACAATGGGAATATTTAGATTCATTACTTTATCAACATTAAAAAAGTTAGAACAAATGATCAATCCATCGATGACATAATCTTCAAAGACTTTAATATAATCTAGTTCTCGTTCTATATCGTTGTTAGTAATGCATAGCATTACCTTTAATCCATTGGCAATCGCTTCGTTTTCAATTCCATCGATTAACTCAGCAATAAAAGGAGCGACAGTATGAGGAATAATCACACCGATAATATTTGAACGCCTTTTCAACAGCAATCGTGCCAATTGATTAGGAACATAACCGCTTTTCTTTACAATATCATCGATGATTTTTTTTGTTTCTTCATGAACATAGCCTTTATTATTGATACAACGACTAACGGTAGCAACACTTACATTGGCTTCTTTGGCGATTTCTCTAATTGTAATTTTCATTTGAATTTACCTCAAGGTCAATTATAGCAAAAACAACTATAAAAGTCAAAAACTACACCTTGATATTTAGTATGATATTTGTGAGATTATCTTGAACTAAGGATACTAATATGCGAGTTTATTTGTTGATAAAAGCAATCACATTTCCAATCGTATCTAAAAAAAATCGAATTTTATATTCTAACAAACATCTATGATTATCGTCTAAAATAAAATGCCTCTAGCAAATCAGAGGCATTTTTGTTATTTATTTTTCAACGGTCCTTGTTGCGATAATATTTGAGCCTAATCCTAGTACATTGGCAATTAAAACATCTTTAATCTTAACTGGTGCTACAACTTCAATTTTGTTAATTTCTGCCATCACATCAAATATTCTATTTTTTGGAATAGGCTGATCAGTGCGGACTGGTAATCTTGTAATGAAGTCACTCTTTATTTTTACTGTTGAAGTAACCATTCTAACCGGATTGGTTGCTTCACTAATACCATAAGTTTCTCCTCTTTTACAACTGTTACCAGTAACTTTTAAATTGTCATCCACTTCTAAATGACAACCTTTTGGGCAAATGATACAGATAAATTTAGACATCAAGAACCTCCAATGTTAATTTGCCTGCTTCTAGATTATCTTTAGTTAATTCGAGACTTTCCATTTCCGCAGGAAGCAAATATAACTTCTTTATTTTTTTTATTTCTTTTCCATTTAGGGATACTTTTAAGAAAACATTTGTATAAGGTTTTGCAACCCGGTAGCTCAACAACACTTTATCAACATGATTTAAGTTGATTTTGCTTGGCATAATATAAGAAATGCCATTTTTCGTTTCTAGTTCTAATATTTTTTGTTCTTCTTTTAACTCACCTTTGATATAACGACTAGCAAATATTCCCGCACGTGAAGCTTCTCCACTAACAAAATCGACCAAATCATGAACATGTAAGCCATTCCCACAAGCGAATATTCCCGGAATACTCGTTTGCAAACTTTCATCAACGATAGGACCTTTTGTTTTTGGATGAATGGCAACTCCAATATTTTCCAATAAAGGATTAGAAGGAATTAATCCCACCGATAATAATAGTGTATCTATAGTAAACTCTTTTTCATGGCCAGGAATAAATTGAAATTGATCATCCACTTCACCAAGAATAATCTTTTCTATTCGTTCTTTGCCGATAATTTTCTTCACAGTATGATGTAAATATAAAGGAATATGATAATCTTGTAAGCATTGAACAATATTTCGATTCAAGCCATTTGAATATGGCATTAATTCAGCAACACCCAATACTTCAGCACCTTCTAATACCATCCGACGAGCCATAATTAAACCAATATCACCACTACCTAGAATAAAGACTTTCTTCCCTACCATGTAACCCTCAATATTTATATACCGTTGGGCTTGTCCAGCGGTCATAACACCAGAAACACGGTCTCCAGGAATACTGATTGCTCCTCTTGTTCTTTCGCTACAACCTGTCGCACAAATAATGGCTTTGGCTTTTATGATTTGATATCCATCATCGGCATTCGAATAATGGACTTCTAAATCTGGTGTAATTTTTAACACCATAGCTGTAGTTTTATATTCAATTTTTCTTGCCTTCACTTCGTCAATGAATTTTTCTGCGTATTCAGGACCTGACATTTCTGTTTTAAACTGGTGCAATCCAAATCCATTATGAATACATTGAAGTAAAATTCCACCAAGATAAGGGTCCTTTTCTAAGATGATTATTTGGCGGATTCCTTGGTCATAAGCACTGATAGCAGCTGCAAGTCCTGCTGAACCACCACCAATTATAACTAAATCATAATCTATCATCATTCTCTCCCTTAGTCTTATTCTTTAAGATATATGACCCTTTGTTATTAAATCTGACATCCTTCATATCTATTTTTAATTCTCTTGCCAATATTTTCATGACTAAAGGTTCACAAAAACCCCCTTGACATTTACCAAAACCAGGGCGAACACGTTTTTTAACGCCCTTAATGGTTCTGGCACCACAATTACGATGAATCGCATCGACAATTTCACCTTCTGATATCTGTTCACAGCGACAAATCATATTAGCAAATTGAGAATTTCGTTTAATTAATTCATTTCGTTCAGCAAGTGTTTTTTTATTTAAACGATATAATGGTCGTCTTGTCTTTTGATAATTCTCTTTTAGAACCAAATCAATTTTTTCTTTAATCATCGCTTCAACTTCTAAAGATGTCGCAGGAGCACTAGCAAGACCCGGCGATTGCATTCCAAGCAAATTAATAAACCCCGGTATTGGTTGATTAATGACAAAATCATTGCTTTCATGATAGGCACGTAATCCCGCAAATTGTCTGATCAAATGATTCATGGGAATATAGTCTACTAAGCGATAGGCCTGTTCGATGACTTCATTCAATGTTTCTTTAGTTGTTGATTCATCATCTTTTTCCTCAATAAAAGTGCTTGACGGACCTATTAAATAATTACCGTGAGTAGAAGGGCTTACTAAAACACCCTTTCCTTTGCTGGTAGGAACACTAAATAAAGTATGCGTTACATAAGGTTCAGTAAAATGATCAAATACTAAATATTCACCTTTTCTTGGTGTTATTTTTTCTAACTGTGGGCAAACCATATTATTAATTTCATCAGCAAAAACACCGGCAGCATTAACTACTATTTTTGTTAGATAGCTTTCTTGTTCAGTAACAACTTGAAATCCTTCGCTTACTCTTATAATTTGTTTTACTTTTTCTTCAAGGTGAAGGGAAACTCCATTATCCATAGCATTTTCCATCAAAGCAACACATAACTCAAAAGGATTAATAATTCCAGAAGTCGGAGCATATAATGCTTTCTTCGCTTTTTTTGTCACAAAAGGTTCTTTCTCTCTTAGTTGATGTTCATCTAAAATCGTAAAAGGAACCTTATTGGCAACAGCATGGTTTGTTAGTTTATCCAGTGCAGCGATTTCTTCTTCGTTACAAGCAATGGTAATCGAACCAATTCGTTTAAATTCAACATCCAAATCGTGACAAATCTCATCATATAAACTATTTCCCATCACATTTAATTTTGCCTTTAATGTTTTTGGATCAGGATCATATCCAGAATGAATGATAGCACTATTTGCTCCACTTGTTTCGTTACAAACATCGCTTTCTTTATCTATTACTAAAACTTTTAATTGATATTTTGCTAATCGATAGGCGACAAAAGCTCCATTTACTCCTGCACCAATTATTATTACATCAAACATTGTTTTGCCTTCTTTATACTTTGAATTCTCGTGTCGCTTTAATCGCTGTTTTCCAACCCTTGTATAATCTTTCTCTTTCTTCAGAATTTATTTTACTTAAAAATATTTTATCTACCGTATGGTATTTCAATACTTCTTCTTTATTTACCCAAACTTTAACTGCTAATCCAGCCAAATAGGCTACACCTAATGCCGTCGTTTCTAAACAAGCCGGTCTAATCAGTTTCAGATTAAGAATGTTTGATTGAAATTGCATTAAATAATCATTGACACTTGCTCCCCCATCTACAGCTAAACTTTCAATCTTGATTCCTGTTTCTTCCTTCATAACTTCCATTAAATCTTTTGACTGGTAGGCAATTGATTCCACAGCAGCAGTAATAAAATGCTCTTTCTTTGTTGCACGAGTTAAACCAAAAATAGAGCCTCGCACATCATCATCCCAATAAGGAGTACCTAAACCAACAAAAGCAGGAACAAAGTAAACTCCATCGCTACCTGAAACCCTTTCTGTATAAGCCTCGCAATCCTTTGATTTCTCAAATAAACGCATATTATCGCGCAACCATTGGATTACTGAACCAGCAACAAAGACAGAACCCTCTAAAGCATACTCAACTTCATCGCCTATTTTCCAAGCAATGGTTGTCAGTAATCCTTTATTAGAAAAGACCGGTTTATGTTTGGTGTTCATTAACATAAAACAGCCGGTTCCGTAAGTGTTTTTCAAACTTCCAATATTAAAACAGCAATGGCCAAATAACGATGCTTGTTGATCACCGATAATTCCGGCAATCGGAACATCGGCACTTTCATCTATTTCCCATAATTTACTTGCAATTCCATATATTTCACTGTTACTTCTTACTTCTGGAAGAATACAAGCAGGTATCTTCAATAAATCCAGAATCTCTTGATCCCATTCAAGTGTCTTAATATTATACATCATCGTTCTCGATGCATTTGATGGGTCGGTAATATGTAGTTTCCCATTGGTTAATTTCCATACCAAAAATGTATCAATGGTTCCAAAAAGAATCTCTCCTTTTAAGGCTCTTTCATAAACACCAGGAACATTGTCAAAAATCCATTTGACTTTGCTCGCAGAAAAATAAGGGTTAATAATTAATCCCGTTTTTGCTTTTATCATATCCGCATAACCAGCGGCAATTAACTCTTCACAAATTTTCTGTGATTGTCGACTTTGCCACACGATTGCATTGTAAACTGGTTTTCCGGTTTTCTTATCCCACAAAACAGTTGTTTCACGCTGGTTTGTAATACCTATCGCAGAAATATCTTTTAGTCGCAAACCACTTTTAAACAGTGTTTCTTTGATTACCTCATATACTGTTTCCCAAATTTCTTCTGGATTATGTTCAACCCAACCACTCTTGGGGCATATTTGACTAAATTCCATCTGCGCAAGACTAACAATTTCACTTGCTTTATTGAAGATGATTGCTCGTGTACTGGTGGTACCTTGGTCGATTGCTAAAACATAATTCTTCATATTCTACTCCCTTTTCCCTTATCTTTTACCTTTTATATCATATCATATCTTCCTTTATTCTTCAAGATGGCGAATGATATTTTTCTCCCAACTATAGGTAAAATACTCTCTTAAACCAACAACAATTCTAATCACAGATTCGATTTGCATCACGAGAAACAAAATTGCAATATTCGTGATTCCAAGATATCGATAACCAATAAAAGCAATCGGTAATCCTACAAGCCACATGATTCCACTATCCATGAACATCACAAACCGACTACGACCACCTGCTCTAAAAATAGCAAATAAAACATTGATAAACATCTTTAATGTAATTCTAACAGCAAATACATACATTAACGTAATGGCAATCTTTATACTGGCCTCTGTTACTTCCTTACTACTAAATAAATTAACCATTGGTTTTGCTGCTAGAATAACAATAATTCCCATAATCACTGAGCAATAAACTCCTAGTTTGATAAAATTATTGCCATATTCTTTTGCTTTTTCATAATCATTTGCCCCAAGACAGGCCCCTGTCATCGAAGAAACTGCAGCGCTTAAACCATAGGAAACAGCAAATAATACACCGATAATTGTTTCCGATATTCGATAACCTTCATAAGAATCCGTTCCCAGTCGATTAAAGATGACAATATAAAGCATAGAACCAATGCTAAATAGACTTTCATTAATTAATAAAGGAATAGATTTTCTCATTACTTGTTTGATAAATTTTTTGTCTAAACAATCTATAAAATCAATTGGTCTAGCCATAAAGATTTGTCTAGAATAAATTCCATAAACAAGATTAAATCCAAGATTAAACACGCAAGAAATGACCGTTGCAAGTGCTGCCCCTTCAATCCCCATTTCCGGGAATATCCAAATTCCATAAATCAGTAACCAGTTAAACAATACATTGACCGCTGCTGATATCGTTTGAATAATAAAATTCATTTTTGTATCTTGAATATTTCGATAAGCAGTGGAAAAGGCAGCGGATAACAAATTAGGAATATAAGATAGAGCAACTATTTTAGTATATCGAATCCCTATATCCAAAACAACAGGGTCATTTGTAAACAATTGCAATACTTGTTTAGGAAAGAAAAGACCTAAAATCGTAAAAAAAGCACCCAATATAAATGCTAAAATTAATAATAAAGCAAATGTTCTGCGAATGCTCTTCTCCTTTTTATCACCAAAAAATTGAGCGATAAACATTCCTACTCCAATAGAGAAAGCGAACATAATTGTCCCGCAAATATTGCTAATTTGACTCGCTAATCCTACTCCTGAAATCCCCCGGGGAATATGCTTAACCATAATGGTATCAGCAATACCAAAGGAGGTAATTAGTAAGTGACTCAATAGAATAGGTAGTCCTATTGTAATAACTTTTTTTGTAAATTCTTTAGTCATATTTCGATTACCACCAATTAGGTATTTTACTATTTTTTAAATTTATTTACCATAAAACATCGTTTTAAAACAAAAGAACTATTGACTCTTTCATAGAACATTGATAATAGCAACTTTTAAATACATCGCTTCATCAATTCCAATTAAGGTTGCATGATCTTTTCCTTGACTACGAAGTTCTACCATACGAGCAGTTACCTTTGCTTCTACGATACTATCTTTTATCATTTTTAAAAATAATGTTAACGTTAAGTGTTGAGAACAACTGCAACTAATTAAATACCCACCCTTATTCAAACATTTCAAAGCGGCAATATTAATATCCATATATCCACGATAACCAGACTTTACCGTATCCTTACTTTTTGTAAATGCTGGTGGGTCAAGGATAATGACATCGAATTTTCGTTTTTCCTGTCTATACAGACGTAATTGTTCAAACACATCGGCGGTAATTGTTTCAATATTGGTAAATCCATTTAATTTGGCATTTTTTTGTAATTGTTGAATGGCTAAAGGGCTAATATCAATAGCCGTTATTTTTTTAGCCTGATATTTGCTTGCGCAAAGCGAAAAACCTCCGATATTGGAAAAACAATCCAGAACATCTTTGTTCTTCACATAGTATTTTAAATTATCACGATTTTCTTTTTGATCGAGGAAGTAACCTGTTTTTTGTCCGTTCTCTAAATCAATGAGTATCCTAATTCCATTCTCCACAATTTCAATATTCTGTGGATCAAATTCACCGTACAGTTTTCCCTTTGTTAGGGGAAGTCCCTCTTTTTCCCTCACACTAACATCACTACGTTCATAAATACCTAGAGGATGAAAAATATCAATTAAAATTTGAACAATCATCGCTTTACGAACTTCCATTCCTAAAGCCAGAAATTGAACAACTAAATAATCACCATATTTATCCACTATTAACGCTGGCAATAAATCAGATTCTCCGAAAACAACCCGGTAATTATTGCTATATCCTAAGGATAAGCGATAGTCATTACTAGCCTTGATTCTTTGATAGAAAAAGTCATAATCAATTGGTGTTTCATCACGAGTTAAGATTCTAACCAATATTTTAGAAGCGTGATTAATATAACCATAACCAATAAAGCGTTGATCATAACTAACAACCTTGGCAATACTACCTTGAATATCATGCCCTTCGATCTTTTGAACCTCATTGGCATAAACCCAAGGATGACCCTCAATAATTCTTTTTTCTTCCCCTTTTTTTAATATCACGATATACATAGCTTATCTCCTCGCATAATTGCTTATCTATCATATCATAATCCCCAACAAATTACAATTTTTTATCGATTCCTATAATCTAAAATTACACTAAATGAAAATCCAAAGAAAAAGCGATTAAATAAAACTATTTAATCACTAACTTATTAAGATAATTAATGCTGTTTTAGGAACGATGGTTACTTGATCCTCAATTTTCATTTCATTGATCAAATCAAAGCCTTTTTCCAGTTTATAATGATAATCATAATGACTATTATTGACAATTGTTACGATTTTATGGTTCCCTTTTATTCTTGAGAAAGCAAAAATGCCGTTCTCACAAATCTCTTCTTGATAAATACCATCAATATAAACTCGATTTTGTCTAATCTTTCCTAGTTTGATAAACCATTCAAGAATGGTATCATCAAAACGATCCCATGGCATGCATTTCCGACAAAAAGGATCTTTAAAACCCTGCAGACCTACTTCATCTCCATAAAATATCGAAGGAACGCCTGGTAACGTATATTGTATTGCTGTCGCCATTTTTAGTTTTTGGCGAGCACTGTAATATTTTTCTTTCGACATTACATAATTTGCTTGTTCATCTTTGGTCAGATAATGATAATCAATGGAAGATAGTTGCGTTAGTAACCTCACTGTATCATGTGTTGAAAGAATATTCATGAGACTATCGAGAACATGTTTTGGATAATTATTGATAATGCTGCGAATCTTATCGCGCAAACCGAGATAATTATTATTCATAAGATAATCAATAATCGCTGTTCTGAAAGGATAGTTCATGACTGAATCAATTTGATCACCTGAAAAATAGGACCTGCGTTTATGATAAGCCATCTTATTCGAAGCGTCTTCCCAAACTTCACCAATCATGATGTTTTCAGGATTATTGGTTTTCACTGCTTCTTTGATTTTCTTAATAAACTCATCGTCTAATTCATCAATGACATCAAATCGCCAACCACTAGCACCTAAATTGAGCCATTTATTTAAAACCCCATCTTTACCTGTGATAAATTCAACAACTTCGGGATTCTTTTGATTCAAGCTAGGAAGGCTTTTAAAATTCCACCAACATTCATAAGAATTCGGAAATGACTTAAATTTATACCAATGGTAATAGGGTGATTTTTTTGATTGAAAAGCACCCACACTAGAGAAGGTATTGTACTTGTTGAAATAAACACTATTACTACCGGTATGATTAAAGACACCATCGAGAATGATTTTAATTCCTTTTTCTTCCGCTGTTTTACATAATTCAACAAAATCAGCTTCGGTTCCAAACATAGGATCGATTTCAAGATAATCAGCGGTATCGTATTTATGATTGGAATAAGCAGTAAAAATTGGATTTAAATAGATTACTCCAACATTTAAACTCTTTAAATAATCCAGTTTCTGGGTAATTCCTTTTAAATCACCACCAAAAAAATCATTATTTAAAATTACACCATCTTGTGGGGTATAGTTCGGATTTTCATACCAATCTTGATGCATAATTGCGTAATCTTTTGGTTGATTATTACCCCCTTTATAAAAACGATCCGGAAATATTTGATAAATAATTTTACCTTTAAACCAGTTTAATTTTCCTAAAAATAACCCGTGAATACTCAATTGCCAACACCTTGGTTTATCCTCTGTTTGGATGGCATCAAGACTATCACTTGCGGAAATGAAATGCTTTCCATAACAATCATGAAATTCAAAATAATACCAATAGATTCCTACCTCATCTATTTTAAAATTAGTTTGGTAAACATTATACTCATCTAATTCATCTATTTTACTAAGGTTATAAATCCTGCAATTGTTGGAAAAATCTTGATGAATAACGATTGATAATTCATTAATTACATAGTTTCTAACAATATTAATAGTGATGCTAATCACATCACTATTTTTTACTGCTCCAACTGGATTCTTATGGTATTTATTAATGGGATTAAATCGGATTTCTTTCATATCATTTAATCACTTTAATGTTCCAAATTCTTTCAGCATATTCCCTAATACTTCTATCGGCAGAGAATATTCCTGCTTTTGCAATATTAACCAATGACATTTTATTCCATTTTTTGCGATTTTTATACGTTTCATCCATTAGATAGTGAACTCTCATATAATCATCAAAATCAGCCAAACACATATATGGATCGGCAATCGGATAATTGCTTAATAAATATCCCTTTATATTCGAGAAAGATTGATTATTAAAGCCCAAATCCAAACGATCTAGCACTCTTCTTAATCTTGGATTTGTATTATAAAGGTTTTGCGCTTGATAACCTTTTGCCCACAACTCCTTTACTTCTTCTGTTCTCATACCAAACAAGAAAATATTTTCTTCTCCTACTGATTCGGTAATCTCAACATTAGCCCCATCAAGAGTACCGAAAGTTAGAGCGCCATTAATCATGAATTTCATGTTACCTGTACCACTTGCTTCTTTACCAGCCAATGAAATTTGTTCACTCACTTCACTTGCTGGGATTAAAATTTCAGCTGTGGTAACATTATAATCTTCAATAAAAACAACATTTAGCTTTTCTTGCATCGCTGGGCGTTTAGCTATTTCACTAGAAATACAACAAATTAACTTGATAATATCCTTCGCGATATAATATGTTGGTGCTGCTTTTCCTCCGAATATAAATGTTTGCGGTACCATTTCTAAATGAGGATTATCCTCCAAATCAATGAATAGAGCGACAATCTTCAACGCATTTAATAATTGACGTTTATACTCATGTAATCTTTTTACCTGGACATCAAATCTCGTTTTTGGATCCACAGTAATTCCTGTTTTCTTATATAAGTATTTTGCAAATTCACATTTATTTTGATATTTAATTTTCTCTAAACGATTCAAAACTTCTTCATCATCATAATACTTCAATAAATCAACTAGTTTTAGTGCATCTTTATGATAATCAAAGCCTATCTTTTCATCTAGTAATTCTACTAAATTCGGATTTGATTGACACAACCAACGGCGATAAGCGATTCCATTTGTTACATTTGTAAATTTTTCTGGTGTTAAGCGATAGAAACCATTAAAAACAGTGTTTTTAATAATTTCACTATGTAAAGCAGAAACACCATTTACAGTATGAGAAGCGATGACACTTAAATTAGCCATGCGAACTTGATTATTACCGATAATGGCTAATTCTTTATAACAGTCTTCATCCAGTCCCTCACATTTGACCTCATCAATAAATCGTTTGTTGATTTGTTTAATGATGATATATATTCGGGGGATTATCTTTTGAATTAATTCTTCTGACCACTTTTCCAACGCTTCCGCAAGCACTGTGTGGTTGGTATAAGCAACTGTCTTCTTTACAATATCCCAAGAATCGTCAAAAGAAATATCATATTCATCCATTAAAATTCGCATTAACTCAGGAATGCACAGTGCTGGATGGGTATCATTAATGTGAATCGCAACATATTTCGGTAAAGTGCGTACATCTCCATAATAACGGATATGGTCTTTAATAATATTTTGAATAGAAGCGCTCACCAAAAAGTATTGTTGTTTAATTCGCAGTGCTTTTCCTTCATAATGATCATCCGAAGGATAAAGGATTTTCGTAATTAAATCCGCATCGTTGTAATCGCGCATAGCTTGTAAATAATCCCCTTGGGTAAAGGAATGCAAATCAAAATTACGGATATTTCGACTTCTCCATAATCGAAGCACGCTAATTGCATTGCTATTTGCTCCAGAAACCATCATATCATAAGGGACTGCTTCCACCTCTTGATAGTTTTTGTAGTCATAAACGATTTTACCTGCGACATTTTTCTCTTCAACATACCCATTAAATTTTACAGTAAGAATCTTATCTTCGCGCATTATCAACCAAACTTCACCACCTGGTAACCATACATCAGGTAACTCTGTTTGCCAACCATCGACTATTTTTTGTTTGAATAATCCGTATTCATAACGCAAAGAAAATCCCATTGCAGGATAATCCTGACTAGCCAGAGCATCTAAATAACAAGCACCAAGTCGTCCTAAACCACCATTTCCTAGTCCTGCATCCGGTTCCTTTTCATATAGATCATCTAAAGTATAACCATAATTCTTTATCGCTTCTTTAAATTCTTCCACCAAACCTAGATTGTATATACTATTTTTTAACGACCTACCCATTAAGAATTCCATTGATAGATAATAAACTCTTTTCCCCTTCGTTTCCTTTACTTTGCTATTAAAAACCTTACGTTTACGACGTAAAATATTATTAACAACAGTTGCTGATGCCTTATATAATTGATCAAGGTTAGCGTCAGCTGCTTGGACTCCGAAAAGCATGGTTAGTGCTTCCTCTATCGAATCCTTAATTGATAATTTTCTCATGTACTCTGTCATATTGCTACTCTCCTAGTTCTAATACATTATTTCTTGTTGATGTTTTTATATATCTCAATATACTCCCTTGCTGATTTGTTCCAAGTAAAATCTACTGCCATGACTTTCTTAGCCAATGACACGAATTCTTCTGGTTTTTGGAATAAATCAACAGCTTCCTTTATTTTTTCTAACATTTTATATGAATCGTAATCTTTAAAAACAAAACCATTGCCATCATTACGATAATCTTTGATTGAATCGAATAATCCTCCTGTTGCCCGAACGATTGGAACTGTTCCATAACGACTGGCAATCATTTGACTTAATCCACATGGTTCCATTTTTGACGGCATTAAAAATAAATCTGACCCCGCATAAATTCGTTTTGATAATGGATTATTAAAGGTAATTAGGGTTGATACCCGTCCAGGATACCAACTGGCAAATTCTCTGAACTTATCTTCATAGTATTTATCACCCGTACCCAGTAAGACAAACTGAACATCTTCTTTCATGATATCATGAAATCGCTCAATGATTAAATCGATTCCTTTATGCTGGACTAAACGGCTAATCACACTAATCAAACACGTGTTCTCGTTTACTTGTAATCCTAAAGCTTTTTGTAATTCTTTCTTATTCTCTAGTTTTCCAGAAAAATTATCGATATCATAATTATACTTTAATGCTTTATCCGTCATTGGATTATAGAATTCAGTATCAATACCATTAATAATTCCAAATAATTTTTGATTGTTAATTCGAATAATATGCTCTAAACCACAAGCATAAGCGGTTGTAGAAATTTCTTTGGCATATCTAGGGCTAACTGTAGTAAGTACGTCACAACAAACAATCGCACCTTTCATCAAATTAATCAATCCATTATATTCTAATATTCCTGTATAAGTTTCATCAATACCAATTACGTTTTCCAAGAAAAACTTATCATAAATTCCTTGATATTCAATATTATGAATGGTAAAGATTGATTTAATATCCATTAAATATCCTTGTTTTTTGTATAAAACATCTAAATATACATTAACTAAAGCAGTATGCCAATCATTTGTATGAATGAAATTAGGATAAAATTTCATAATTTCCATTGCAGCAAAAACAGCTTTGGAAAAATAAGCAAATCGTTCCCCATCATCATAATATCCGTATAATTGATCGCGGTCAAAATAATACTTATTATCGATAAAGTAATATTCTACATCATCTTTTTTGATAGTATAAACTCCACAATAAACACTTCTCCAAGCCAACACAACTGTTGTTGAACCGACCAAGGTTAGTTCACTAGCATAATTTTCATGGATGGTCTTATAAAGGGGCATCAATACTTTTACTTTATAGTTCCTGTTAGCTTTCATGATTGCCTTTGGTAAACTTCCAGCAACTTCAGCTAATCCCCCTGATACCGCAAATCCTTTGCATTCGGATGTTACATACAAAATTTTTTTAATGGCCATGTTATAAAATTCCTCCCTTTTTTACATATACCGGATATTCAGAATTTCCTATCAATTCTTTTTTATTCTCTATCACCACATTTTTATCGGTAATCACATATTCAAGATGTTTTCCTTCTGATATGATGGTGTCTTGCATCAAAATTGAATCTTTTATAATTGCACCTTTTCCAATCTTTGTTCCTCTAAAAATCACTGAATTATAGACTTCTCCTTCTATCATGCAACCATCCGCAATTAAAGAATTCACCACTTTTGATTCCAAACCATATTTTGTTGGCGCAGAATCTCTAACTTTTGTATAGATAGAACGCCCTGGTTGATAGAATAATTCATCTCTGATTTCTTTTTTTAATAAGTTTTTATTCACATCATAATACGTTTGAATGCTGGAAATATTTCCAAAATAACCTTCAAACTTATATCCAAAAATTCTTAAGTTGTTTAAATTTTTACTTAAAATATCGCGATTAAAACTGCGGTAATTGGTAACAATCGCTTCATCTACTAGTTTTTCTAATAGTTCTTTCTTCATTACCCATATATCCATAGAAACGTTTGCTGTTCCAGAAAAAGTAGATAGTACTTGCATTTCTATCACTCGTTCTTCTTCATTTAAAGCTAAGCGATTAATCGGCATAAAATCATCAGCACAGACCAAACATTCATGGTAAACACAGGTAATGTCAGCTCCTTTTTCGTGATGATATTTTAAAAGATCTTTGTAATCGATATTGCAAACATGGTAACAATCAGATAAAATAACATACTCTGATGTTGAGTGTTTAATAAAACTAATAATGCTTTTAATTGCCTCTAATCGTGTATTGTAAACGGAATCACTCACTCCATAAGGAGGTAAAATCACAAGTCCACCACGCTTACGAGCTAAATCCCATTCCTTACCACTGCCAATATGATCCATCAAGGATTGATAATTGCTTTTGGTAATAATCCCAATATTAGATATTCCTGCATTGACCATACACGATAACGAAAAGTCAATTAAACGATATCTTCCTCCAATCGGAGTAGAAGCGATGGTTCTCTTTTGAGTAATCTCAAAAACTTCTTTACTATGAATGTTGGAAAAAATTAATCCTAGTACTGACATAGCCTACTTCCTCACATCTTTCTCAATCATTTGACCAGCTGCTACCTTATAATCTTCAAGAATGGTAACATCACTTCCTATGACCGTGATTTTATTGGCTTTTTGTTTACTCTCGCCAATTTTTGCTTGTTTTTTTACTACAACATTTTCAGCAACGATACTATATTCTATCGTAGCCCCTTCTTCAACAATCACATTATCGAAGAGAACACTATCGATCACTTTTGCATTTTTTCCTATTTGAACATTTTGCGATAACAAGGAATTCTTAACATAGCCTTCAATATAACAACCCACCGTCAACAAGGAATTTTCTATTTTACTTCCCTCACAGATAAATTGTGGTGGATAAGCTTCATTACGAGAGTAAATCTTCCACATTTTATCGAATAAGTCAAATTTTGGATTCTCTCCTAACAAATCCATATTCGCTTCCCATAAACTATCGATCGTTCCCACATCTTTCCAGTATCCAGAAAAAGGATATGCATACATCAACCGGCCATCCCGTAACATCGAAGGAATGATGTTTTTCCCGAAATCATTTTGCGATTCTGGATTCGCCTCATCTGCTTCCAAGTACTGATATAATACTTCCGCATTGAAAATATAGATTCCCATAGAAGCTTTTGTGCTTTTTGGTTTAGCTGGTTTTTCTTCAAATTCTTGAATTCGCATCTCTTGGTCTGTGTTCATAATTCCAAAACGACTGGCTTCCTGAAGGGAAACATTAATCACAGCAATCGTTGCTTCAGCGTTTTTCTCTTTGTGGAAATCGAGCATTTTGCTATAATCCATTTTATAAATATGATCCCCTGATAAAATGATGATATATTCAGGATGATATCGTTTCATAAAATCAATGTTTTGATAAATAGCATTCGCTGTTCCTTTATACCAATCTGTTTTATTCTTTCCTTGATAAGGAGGAAGAATATGAACACCACCAAAGGTTCTATCCAAATCCCAAGGTTGACCATTCCCAATATAGTCATTCAATAATAAAGGTTGATATTGGGTTAATACACCAACAGTATCAATATTAGAATTAATACAATTGGATAAGGGAAAATCAATAATACGATATTTCGCTCCATAACTAACTGCTGGTTTAGCGATTTTGTTCGTTAAAGCATACAGCCGACTTCCTTGACCACCTGCTAAAAGCATTGCGACACATTCTTTTTTGTTAAGCATAGTTTAGCTAAATCCTTTCTAAGATTATAATAGATAATTTTGGTATCTTAATTACAATTGAGTTTTTCATATTATTCGCATTGATTTTTTCACTAGCAACAACATCGTTTCTTACATCGTAACCACCAAACTCTTGCCAATCGCTATTTAAAATTTCTTTGTAGCGACCTTTTCTTACACCAATTCGATAATAATCCAACGTTCTTCCAGAGAAATTAATCGCAATGATTAATTCTTTTTTTTGACGATTGATTCTACGATAAGTAAAACAATTATTGTTTTTATCATCAGCATTAATCCACTGAAAACCATCCCAAGAATCTTCAATTTCCCAAAGACAACTCTTCTTTAAATATATCTTATTGAGTTTTGCTACATAATCTTGCATTTTTTGATGCATTGGATAAGCTAGCAATAACCAATCTAATTCTTTTTTATAATCCCATTCAATGAATTGTCCAAATTCACAACCCATAAACAATAGTTTTTTCCCTGGATGGGTCATCATATATCCCAAATAAGCACGAACATTGGCAAACTTTTCTTCGTAATTACCCGGCATTTTGTCTAATAACGATTTCTTGCCGTGAACAACTTCATCATGAGAAATTGGTAAAATGAAATTCTCACTAAAAGCATAGTACATAGAAAATGTCATCCGATTATGATGATCTACCCTAAAAAACGGATCTGTTTCCATATATTTTAAGGTGTCATTCATCCAACCCATGTTCCATTTATAATTAAAGCCTAAACCACCCATATATACTGGTTTAGAAACATTTGCATAATCAGTTGATTCTTCCGCGATCATCATCACATTAGGATAATAACGGAAAATAATCGTATTCAGGTCTTGAAGAAAGTTAATCGCTTCTAGATTATAAACTCCTCCATGAATATTTGGTTTCCACTGCTCGCGGTCATAGTTTAGATATAACATCGCAGCAACAGCATCCACTCTTAATCCATCAATGTGATATTTATCAAAGAAAAACTTGGCACTAGAAATCAAGAACGATTTTACTTCTGGTTTTTGAAAGTTAAAAATTCTCGTCCCCCAGGAACGATGTTCTTGGCGTGTTGGTTCTGGATCCTCATATAAAATTTCACCATCGAATTCATATAAACCAAAATCATCCTTAGGAAAATGAGCAGGAACCCAATCAAGAATAATCCCAATATTGTTTTGATGAGCCTTGTTGACAAGATACATGAAATCTTGTGGCACACCATAACGAGAAGTAACACTAAAATATCCTGTTACTTGATATCCCCATGAGCCATCAAAAGGAAATTCTGTCAACGGCATGATTTCAATATGAGTAAAGCCCATCTTCTTTACATAAGGAATTAACTTATCCGCCAGATGGCGATAATTATAAACATTTCCATCCTTATATCGCTTCCATGACCCTAAGTTCACTTCATAAATATTAACGGGTTTATCGTAAGTTCCCGTGTTATTTCTTTGTTCTAGCCACGCTTGATCTGTCCAATTGAAACCATCAAGTTGATAAATCTTTGATGAGGTTTCTCCATTAGTTTGATTATGATACGCATAAGGATCTTGCTTTAGAAATGTTTTTCTTCGATGAGTTATAGCGTATTTATAATTTTGATACATCGCAACATTATTAACAACTAATTCCCATATCCCTTCTTTTGTGATTTTTCTCATTGGATGAGCACTCAAATTCCAACCATTAAAATCACCAACAACCGCCACTTTTTCAGCGTGGGGTGCATAAACACGAAAAACAACACTCCGTGTTTGGCTGTCATAGTGAGACCCAAAATATTCATAAGCATCACAAGTAAAGCTCGTATGAAAATCATTTATTATGTTCTTATTCATAAACTACCTCATTTTACATTATACAATAAAATCAGTTTATATTCAATTGTTATAATCCTTTCTTATAAATGTGAAAAGGTTTTCAAGGTTTTATTTTTTCTCAAAACAAAAAGAAAGAGACTCCTCTCCTTCTTTTAATTAATTTTTGCCCCAAAGGGAAAAAACGATAATTGTGCTAATTTAAAACATTGCTTGCCAAAAGGAATTCCTATGATTGTTATACATAAAAGAAGCCCTGCAATGACATACCCTAAAGCAATTTCCCAACCGAAGATGATAAGCCATAAAATATTAGCAAGAGGGTAAGATCCAAAATCAAGTTCAATCTCTCTACCAAACGGAAAAAGTGTCAACTCAGCAATTTTGAAGCATTGGCTTCCCAAAGGAATTCCAATAATGGTAATGAATAATAATAATCCAGTGATGGCCCAATAAATACTACTAAATAATCCAACTAAAATAAACCATATAATATTACCTATTGTTTTCATCTTTTCTCCTTAGTCTTTTACGTATACCTTTATTATCTCCCCAATATAAAAGCGATGATAATCTCCCCGAGGATAATATCGTTCGATGCCAAATGTTTGCATTTGAGTTTCATCCATCGCCTGGTCATATATTTTCTTACAGATGATTGTCATCCTTGCCTCTTCAAAACTGACAGCGTGATTAAGTTCGATGGGATGAAAACCCACTGTTTTTACTTTATCTTCATCACGTCCACTATGTGTTCCTAAATGAGACAAGAGATTACGATACTGTGGATAGTAAAAGCTAATGGTGAATAAATCATTGTCTTGAATAAACTCATAGGTATAACGACTCGGACGCACATAACAAGTAATCACATCTTTACCCCAGATAATGCCCGCTGTTAGCCAGCCAATCGTCATTGTATTGAATTTATCTAAAGTCCCAGCAGTTAATAGTGCCCATTCACTCTTCATCACTTCGAAAAAATTTTCATTCAATTGTCTTGTTTTTATTTCTCTCATACATTTTATACATCATAGAAACAACTATTTCCAATAAATTCACGTAATAAAGAATTACATGGAACATAGCGATCATCGATATCCTTTATATATTTTAAAAACTTAACTAAGCGGTTTGCTGAAATAAAATATTCATCATTGCGACCAATCGCTGCAAGAACAGGAAGCGCATATTTTTTCATAACCGCCAATTCATAAGTAAGTTCAGAATTGAAGATATAATCTGCTTGTTCCTGATAAGGATAAATCCACTTAAATTCTCCTCTTCTAACCGACGGCCACATGGCAAAAGTAGCTGCTGGGTGAGTTTGGCGATATTTTGAGTCTCTCACAATTCGACGCAACAAGCGTATTTCTGTTGCAGGAATGGGGTTATGATTATCAATTTTAATTTGTGATAGCGGACTGATATAGATTTTAAATTTTTGATGTTTAGGAATTAGTTTTGTCACTTCTTCATTCAAAGCATGAATTCCTTCAATAATAATTGGCGTATCTTGGGAAATACGCGTTTTTGGTCCACTTACTCGCTTTCCTAACTTAAAATCAAAAATAGGTAACTGTACTTCTTCGCCCTGAATCAGTGCCAATAAATTATCGTTGAACAAATCAGTATCCAAAGCATCTACATGTTCTAAATCAGGTTCTCCATATTCATCAAGAGGAGCTTTATCGCGATCAAGATAATAATCATCCATCGAGATTTTAAATGGTTTAATCCCTTTAGACATTAACTCTATTCTTAACCGATTGGAGAATGTTGTTTTTCCTGATGAAGAAGGACCAGCGATACATATTAAACGAATATTTTCAATATCTTTCTTGATAATTTCTCCTAACTCAGCAAGCATATTATTATGTTTCGTCTCGCAGATATTAACCAAATCAATTACACTGGCTTCTGTCGCATGAGTGTTCAGTAAAGGGATGCGGTCAGCTTCGCACATTTTTGCCCAGCTTCGCGCTTCTCTTAACATTCTACCAAAACTCGGTGAATCTTCAAAAATAGGGATTTTTCCCCCTTTTTCTGCTCGCGGAAATTGAACCAAAAATCCTGGATGATATAATCTCAACTGAAATTTACTCAAAAAACCAGTTGAAGGAACCATATATCCAAACAAATAATTAATATAATTATCGCAAACATAAATGTTTACTTCTTCTTCCTCCCGATATTTCAACACTTCATTTTTGTCCAAGTACCCTTTTTTCTTATAAATTTCTATCGCTTCTGCCTTAGGAATAGTTTTTCTAATGATTGGATAATCAGCAGCCACTATTTTACGCATCTCTTCTTCTAGAGCGACAAGAAACTTCGTATCGACCTTTTCCTCAATTCCCATCACATTACATGAAATTGAGCGAGAAACACATTGGTTAAATTCAACAACAATATCAGGATACAATCTTTCCAAGGCCATAATAATCAAATAGCGCAAGCTTGTCTCATAGACTCTGATGGCGTCAAAACTTGTTAAATCAAGAAATTCCACTGTACAATTGAAGTTCAAATAGAAATTAAGTTCCCGTAAGCGATTATTGACCTTCGCTACATACGCCTCAACCCCAAATTTCTTTGCCAGGTCTTTTAAAGTGATGTTTTCTTCAAATTGGTATTCTTTATTATTATATTTTACTATATACATATTTTACTCCTTTTCTCTACTGATATTCTACCATGATTCCCTATTTATGTAAACACTTTCAAAAAATAAAACTGATGAAAAAAACAGGTCTCTAACCTGTTATTTTACAGCTTCTTTTACTTTATCGCAAATCACAGCAAAACCTGTTGCGTCATTGATGGCGATTTCTGAAAGCATCTTACGATTGATATCAATATTTACTTTTTTCAAACCAAACATTAATTTATTGTATGATAAGCCGTTTAATCTTGCTGCAGCGTTAATACGAGCAATCCATAATCTACGGAAATCGCGTTTTCTTCGTTTACGATCGCGATAGGCATAAACAAGTGATTTCATTACTTGTTGATTAGCTGTTCTATATAATGTATGTTTTGAACCAAAATAACCTTTGGCTAATTTTAAAACTCTGTTACGTCTTCTTCTTGAAACGACTCCACCCTTAGTACGTGGCATAAAAATTACCTCCTTTTATTATTCTACTTTTATTTTAAATTTGCAACTTGTTGCTTAATGCGGCCTAAATCAGCTGTAGATACCATTGATTCTTTACGTAAATGACGAATTCTCTTTTGAGTCTTTCCAGGAGCCAAGTGGCTTGTTCCTGGACGTCCACGCATAACCTTTCCAGTTGCAGTTATTTTTAAACGTTTTTTAGTAGCACTATGAGTCTTCATTTTCGGCATGTTAAAATCACTCCTTGTCTTTCTTCTTATTTTTTGGAACTAAAATATAGTGGCTATTTCTACCATCAAGAGCACTTTTAGTTTCTACTGTGGCATACTCATCCATTGCTGCAACATATCTGTCCAAAATATCTGTTGAAGATTCAAATTGCAACAATCTTCTTTTTCCTCTTGGAAAATAAATTGACACCTTTAATTTACTACCATCAGCTAGAAATTCTTTACCGGTTTTTAGCTTTGTTTCAAAATCTTTTTGTCCAATTACCGGAGACAATCTGATTTCTTTTAAAACCACTACTTTTTGATTCTTTCTGCTTTCCCGTGCCCTTTTCTGTAATTCATAGCGATATTTACTATAATCCATAAAACGGCAAACAGGAACTTTAGCGTTTGGCGCTACACAAACCAAATCATAATTATTAGTTCTCGCTTTGTTAATTGCCTCATCAATTTGCATTTCCCCTAAAGCAGTTCCATCAGCATCAATAACTAATACACGTTCCGCCTCAATATTTTCATTTACCAAGGCTTCGCTTTTGCGATCTACATTCTTACTAATTATAAAGCACCTCCTATTTATTAGTACCTACCACAGCAAGAAAAGAAAAGTGAGCGCTATATAAGCACCCACTAAAAAATCACAAAGTTCTTGTAAAGTGACATTTACCTACCAACAGAATCGGTCAGGTGAGAAGTGGGTACCTCTTCTTTCCACTATGATAAACTACTTCGATATTATACTATAACTGACATTATTTGTCAAGAGTTGTTTTTATTATAATCTACCTTGTTAAAATAATCGGCGATTTTCCTGTTGGAGTGTATTCCCCATTCAATAATCTTTTTAAAGCATCAACCATAATTGGACTATATTCATAAATGCACAAATATCGATTCACAGTATTAGCATATTTATTGATATCATAAGGAAGATTTAATCCTATTACTAATAGATTCTCGTCTTTATTTGCTAATTGATTGACTAAGTTTATTTGTAAATTATTCGCATCACCAACAGCAATAACAACTTGCTCGTAACCTCCAGCAATTTGAACGAGTTCGGTTACTCTCCCACTCGTTAGTGAGGATATATCTAGAAAATCGCATTTGCTAAAGCCTTTTGTTTTTAGATAACGACTAGCAATATATCCAAATGAATTATCGCTACCACTTAAATTAGGTTCAAGAGTCAATGAAGCTTTGGTTGACAGAATTAATGTTGACTTTGTTTTATCTAACCCTGAAAAAGTCCCCAAATGAACCGTAACCGCTTGTTTTGCAATTTCCAGATTTAACTCTTGATGAGTGGATAAATCATAATTTTGATAGTTTTCACTAGGAAGATGATTATCAAATAAATCGTATTTTACCTTTTTCAAAAGGATACGACGAACAGAATCGTTGATTCTCGCTTCACTGATTTCCCCATTAACGACAGCTGCTTTAATCGCTTGATGAGCGGTAATCGGATTATTCATCGATGTATAAGCAAGCATATCAGCTCCTGCTTTTACCGCTAAGACTGCTGCTTGACCAACGCCATAGTTATCGGCAATGGCTTTCATTTCCATACCATCGGTAACAATAATCCCTTGATAGCCAAGCTCTTCCCGCAGCAAATCAGTCAACACAGCCTTTGATAATGTTGCTGGATAATCTTTGTCAATTGCTGAAAAAATGATATGCGTTGTCATGATTGCATCTATTCCCCCAGCAATGGCGCTGATAAATGGTGCCAATTCAATCGCATATAAATTCTCTTTGGTACTTGTTATTTTAGGCAGTGAAGTATGAGAGTCTGTACTTGTGTTTCCATGACCAGGAAAGTGTTTTGCGCAACCCATAACATTGCTTTCTTTTAATCCTGCTATCATCTGTCGACCAAATAAGGAAACGGTAATGGCATTATCTGAATAACTACGATTGTTAATGACTGGATTATTCGGATTATTATTCACATCTAACACCGGTGCTAAATCGAAGTTAATCCCATAATTCTTTAATTCTTCTCCTGTTGCCTTCCCTACAAGATATGCATTTTGAGGATTGGTTGTTGCAGCAAGGGCCATGTTACCTAAAAAACGAGTTCCTCCGTTAACAAGTCTGGCTACTCGACCACCCTCTTGATCAATACAAATAAAAGCCGGTATCTTCGTAATAGCAATGATTTCCTTTTGCAATTCAGTTGTAAATGCACCTGCTGTTTCACCATCAGGAACATTGTAACCCATATGAATAAAGTTACCTAGTTTATATTGGGCAATAGCATTTTTTGCTTGTGATGTTAGACTAGTTCCGTTATAAGAAAAAATAAACATTTGACCGATTTTTTCATCTAAGGTTAATCGGGCAATGATCTCATCAACATATTCTAAATCTTCTTGCTTCTCTCTTGGAGCATTATATTGCCTTACAGTGATGGTGATTTCATCAAAAACTTGGTCATTCAGGATTGATGTTGCCCGAATGGTTGCTGAGCCCGCCGTTAATCCTAAGACAGTCCCATCAACGACTTTAAGAACGGTCTTATCCGATGTCGTCCAAACAACTTCTTTGCTAACCTCTCCCCCAATTACTTGTAAATTCAAATAAATGAAATTGCCAGCAGTTACTTCTTGTTCTCCAGTAAGGATTATTTCATCTGGTGCAGCAGCAATGACTTCAATAGTAAATATCGTCATTACATTCTCATCATCAGCCGATACAGCTTTGATGGTAGTTTTACCGATTGCAACTCCTGTAACCATTCCCTCTTCATCGATGGTGGCGATATTTTCATCTTTTGATGACCAAACTACTGCTGTATTCGCCCCTTCTGGATAGGCGGTTACAGTTAGTACTGTACTTTGATTAATACTCACTTTATTACGACCGCTGATAATAATACCCGTTGGAACTTTTCCAATCACTGTTACTAAAAATGTGTTTTTATTGTTTGGATTTGTTTTATCTGTTGCCGTAATGATAGCCTCACCAATACTAACGGCAATTACTTCACCATTATCATACACTTCAGCAACCTCTTCATTACTACTCGACCAAGTCACATCGATATTCGAAGTTAAAAAGATTGATTTTCCTATTCTGACGATTTCTTCACCAGAAATAATAATCTCCAATATTTCTTCTTCATAAACTTCAATAGCAAATTCAGAACTAATACCCTTAATACTTACAACAACACTCGTTGTTCCTTTAGCTATTCCAGTGACGATTCCCTTTGAATCCACTGTAGCAATCCTTTCATCCTTTGATATATAGGTTGTTTCTCCAATCACAAGCGGAAATGTTGTTACTTCTAAAGCAATTTTTCCCCCTACTTTCACCTTATTTGCTCCTTCGATAATAATGGCAAATGGTGCTTCTATTACAAGAATGGTTTTCTCAACAACCAGACTACCAGTTTTAACTTGAATCACGACTTCACCTGGTTCTACACCCCTCACAATTCCGCCATTAACAGTAGCAATCCCTTCATCGCTACTGGTCCACAATCCCTCATCAGCTATCTTGAAATTCGCCTCTAGTTCAAGTTTGATTGTGGCTCCTACTTGAACTTCATCTTCACCTACAATAGCGATCTTTTTTTCTTTCGTACAAGCAAGTAAAAAAATGCTTAAAAAGATAATCACTAAAGAACCTATTTTCTTCATACTACCACCTTTTATTTTTATTTTACTGTTAGTCATTATATCAAAATATTGAAAGTATTACAAACTAAAAATCGCGCTTTTGATAAATAATGCCATTAATAAAAAATAAAATAATCATCAAGAAAAGGATTTGATAGTAATTCCCCCTTGATTCAGTAGTACTAATAGTTGGTAAAATTATTTTAAAAATAAAAAAATTATCTTTCTCATCCTGGAAAATACTCGCAATGGTATAAAAAGCAAAAGGAATGATTGACATATAGATATTATCAAAACATTGAATTAAGACCAAAGCAAATAAACCATAATATATCATTAACAAATATAACTGAATAAATAAAAATAAGAAGTCAGGTTCCAAGATAACATGGGGATAATAGAGACCTCCAATGACAATAAATATGAACACTTCTATCCAAAGAAAGCCAAGTAGAAATAGAGAAATAGTAAGAATCTTAGTAATAAAGTATTTACTTCTAGAGATATTACTCGTAATGATTAAAGTACAATAATTATCTTGTTTGGTTATAAAAGAATAAGAAAAAAGAAAAACCACGATAAATATGCCTGTCGTTTTGATGAAAAACAAATTGCTTTCTAAATAATATTGGTTTGCTTGACTTTGCCAGGAAAAGTCAATACAATCATATCCTATCAGAAAACAGCTAAATAAATGAATAATCAAAACAATGCTTATCATCAGTACTGTCGTTTTAGAAACTAAATAAGAATAATGACACTTAATTAAATTGATCATAAGCTTTACCTTCTTTGAGATAAATCACTTGATCAACAATCTTTTTATACAGCGAAAAATAATGACTTGTGATGATAATCGTCTTACCCGCATCCTTCATCGCTTGAATAAAATCAAATAGTTTTAATTGCATGTTTTGATCTAAGCCATTCAAAGCTTCATCAAAAATATAGATATCTGGATTAGCCAACATCGCTTGAATAATCAATAATTTTTGTTTCGTCCCTTTTGAACACTCATGGATTTTTTTATTGATATGGGGATAAATTTCCCATTCCTTACTTAAAATTTCCAATGCCTTTTTTATTTTTTCTGGTGATATGTTTTTAATTAAACCCAAGTTATATAGAAAATCATAGCATGTAAGGTAATAAGGGAAGTGGAGGCTATCGGGAACATACCCAATTTGATTACAAGTGATGGTTCTTTCCCCCTCATAAGAAATGAGTCCCAAGATAACTTTCAAAATTGTCGTTTTCCCAGAACCATTTTCCCCGACTAATAGGTATGCTTTCTTCTTCCTAAACTCTAAATTAAGCTGATTGAGCACCTTGTTCTTTCCATAAATTTTTGTAATGTTCGATAGCCTCACCAAGACATCATCCATTTGTTTGCCCTTTTTCCTTATTTTTCATAAGTTAAAACTTCACCAATTGATAAATTTTTGGTTTTTGTTGTAAAGAATAAAAATTCATCATAATATAGAGTATTTTGTTCTTCTCCTATCTTGTACTCAATTAAAAAACCCATTTTATTTGTTTTAAAAGCTCCATGATATTTAATCGGCAATAGATAATCAACTTTTGTATTAGAAGGGATGACTAATAAAACTTCTTCGTTGTTATCCTTTGTTCCATGAAGGGAATAACTTTTCCCTAATAAAGTTGAGATGTTGCTATTAGAAAAAACCTCCTCCTCGATGACCATAAAATCCGCACTGAAAAATTGCAAATTCAAATCAAGAGCTGTGATTTTTTCAATGGTGATTGGTTGATTGGTTTGATTGGTTATTCCCATAACCACACCAACAAGAATTTTTTCTTCCTCTAAATCATTGACAATAGGTTGCAATTTAGAAATGGAAATATGCGCTTTATCATCCCCGAAATAAGGGACTTTATAATAAGAAAAACTACCGATAGCGAGATTGATATCCATATTTCGATAATTCATACAGAGATAAGCATCATCTATTTCTAAAAGAAATTTATCTTCTGTCTTAAATAAAACGGTAAAATAATAACTATATTGATAAAAGGATTCTTGATTTATCGTAACATTCTCACCTCGATAAATTACTTTTTCCAAATTAAGAACTAATTCATTATGATGAGTTTTATCAGAAATCGATAGCGATGAGTATTTTTCTTTGTTTGTTATCGACTTATTCAAATCATTGATGAGAATATCTACTTGTATTCTTTCTTCTTCTTGATAGCAAGAAACATAACTATAGGCTTTTTTCACGGTCGTTAGTTTTAATGTTGGAGATGGCTTCAAAACGACGAGAATTAAACAGGCAATGGTAATACTGATCGTTAGAAAAAAACAAATTGCATATTTTTTCATCGATACTTCTCCTCATATAATTCATAATACTCAGTAATTGCTTCAATTGTTTCCCAAGTTCCTTTTTTAAACGTCATTCCTAAAATATAATATTTGCTAACTGCATTGGTTACTTTGGCTTCTCCCGTTACCTTTAGCGCCACTCGACTATAGGGTGGAATCTCAATTTTTACTTTTGTCGTTTCTGTTTTACTAATTTTACTTTCTTGTTCCTTTTCTCCATTGATTCCCCCAGAAATATTTCCGGTTACTTTTTTAATCGCTCCAGCTATCTTCGCCGAGATGGCACCAGAAACAGTGGTGCTCGTTTTACTGATATCGCTTGTTTCAAGCACGTAATCAACAAAATACGGCGTTGCAGTTTTATTGCTTTTTGAAAATAAAACCTCTCCAATATAATGTGCATCACAATTGTAATTAAAAAAATAAGTAGACCAACCCCAAAATTTCGGTTTGGATATTTTTTGATAGCCATATTCCAGTTCTTCTTTGGAAAAATTAATCAACAATTTTCCTTCGTCGACAAAATCAATTTCGATAAATTCTGGATGGCCTGTTGTACTATATCCTTTTACATTCGCTCCGATAAAAATACAAAAAAGTAAGATGATTATTGCCATTTTTTTCATTTGAATATCCTCCTTACTTATATAATAGAAAAACAAACCCTTTTTTATTTTATTTTTTATTTTTTCAAAATAAAAAGCCTTGATTCCTCAAGGCTACTATTTCGTTATTTTTTCATAAATTCTTCAATATCTTTGATTTCTTTGATAATGTCTTGGCTTAAATTGATACACCCTTCTTCGGTAATAACGACATTATCTTCAATCCTAATTCCTAATTTTTCTTCGCTGATATAGATTCCTGGTTCTACCGTTAACACAGTTCCTGCTTGTAAAGGTTCATTGTATAAGATAGGATCATGAGTATCTAATCCTATTGAATGACCAATGCCATGCCAGTAATAATTGATAACCTCTTTATCCTCCGTAATTAAACCCAATCGCTTGCAAGCTTCAATAATCAGCCCTCGGGCAAACTCATGATATTCTTTCCAAGTAATTCCCGCCTTTAAGAAAGCAATACATTTCTTATTTACAGCTAATACTTCCTGATAAACTTCGGCTTGACGTTTGGAAAACTTACCATTCACAGGGAATGTCCTCGTAATATCACTTACATAATAATCCGTGCAACAACCTAAATCAAACAAGACTAATTCACCATCTTGTAGTTTGGTGTTGTTGAAAACATAGTGTAAGATTGTCGCATTCACTCCGGTTGCTGCAATTGTTTTAAAGGAATTTTGTTTCTGACCATGATATTTAATATGCTGATCAAAATAACTTTCTAATTGATACTCAAATAAACCAGCTTTTGAACGCTTCATCAGTTCTTCAATTCCTGTTTTTGTTATCGCAATGCTCGCTTTAATTTTTTCGATTTCTTCAGGTTCTTTTGTTCCGCGTAATTGAACCACAATGTTATAACTATTATTAATGATTATTTCTGGATACTTTATTTTGAATTCATTTGCATAATCCAATGCCCAATTGCTATAGTTAGGGTCATCACGACGTTCTAAATTCAAGTAAATTTCTCGATAACATAAACCACTAGCCCGTGTATTATTGAATAATGAATAAATCGTTTTTGTGAAAGTATTGAGATATTTAACTGTTTCAATTCCAGAAATTTTCGTCGCTTCTTCTTTTGTTAATTTTGCTCCATACCATTTTACATAGAGTGGGTCATTTTCTTCCACAAACAATATTTCATCATAACTATTTTTATGTTTAATTAATACTAAAATAACCTCTGCCTGATTAATCCCTGTCAGATAGTAAAAGTTTTTTTCAACAACAAAATCAAAATCCTGATCGCCGCTTTTGGGAAAAATTTTACCTGAATGAAAGATAGAAATAGTATTTTCTTTTACCTTATCTAAATATTTTTTTCTTGTTTTTATATAGAAATTATGATCCATACTGTTTATTCTCCCTTAATATGATTGATTAATTCCATCACTTTTTGTTCGATTTCTTTGCTTCGAAGGATAGAATCATGACGACTATTGGTAACTACGGAAATATAAACCTTCATTTTTGGTTCTGTTCCGCTTGGACGAAGGACAAACCAACTGCCATCATCAAGAAAATATTTGATGACATTGGCTTTTGGTAAAGCGAGTTTTGTTGTTTGATTATTTTCAAAACGCTGTTGCAATAAATAATCTTCTTTGGCAACTATCTTCAAACCTTGAAAATTACTTTGCTTTTCGTTGTGAAAGTAATTCAAGATTTCTTCAATTTTTTGAGCTCCACTAGCCCCTGTCAAAGTGATATTAATCAAATGATCATGGTAATATCCGTATTCTTGATAGATTTCCTCAAGAACATCGACAAGCGTTTTTCCTTGATTCTTGTAATAACAAGCTACCTCACTACATAATAATAATGCTTGCAAGGAATCTTTATCGCGAACGAAATCACTTACTACATACCCATAAGATTCTTCATAACCAAAGAAAAACTCACGCTCTGTATTTTCTAATAGTTTTGCCTGCTCACCAATATATTTAAAACCTGTCAATGTTGAGATGACATCTAAATGATATTTTCGGGCAATTGCTGCTCCTAAAGGCGAAGTAACGATAGTATTGAATAAAACTCCTTTTTTCTTTAAGGTTCGATATTTTGCAAGATATTGAATTAAGATGGCTCCTGTTTGATTTCCTGTCAATAGCACATAATTTCCTTGATGGTTAACAGCTATACCCATACGATCAGCATCAGGGTCTGTGGCAATACAAATATCAGCATGATGCTTTTTTGCGTAGGTGATTGCTAAATCAAATGCTTCTTTGTTCTCAGGATTAGGAGAAGAGACTGTTGAAAAATTAGGATCAGCAACCATTTGTTCTACAACAGGAATACATGAATATCCCGTTTCTTGTAATAATCTTTGTCCTAATAAGCTTGATGTTCCATGTAGAGGAGTAAAAACAACGAGGAAGTTTTCTTTATTTAAATCTGGATGGACACGAATTGATTTTACTTTATTTAAGTAAGCCGTATCAATGCTATCATCAACGATTTCAATATATCCTTTTTGTTTTAGACTAGCAAAACTTTCTACATCAATCTGAAAAGCATCAGGTGCTTTTGCAATCTCATCGATAACAATATCCGCTAAATCCGGTACTAACTGACAACCAAAATCATCATATATCTTGTAACCATTATAATTAGGTGGATTATGACTGGCGGTAATGACAATTCCTCCCGTTGCTTTTAATTCTCTTACAGCAAAACTTAATTCTGGTGTTGGTGTTATCTTATCAAACAACAATACCTTAATTCCCATCGTTGCCAATACTCTTGCTGATTCTTCAGCAAACAACCGGGAATTATGGCGACAATCATAAGCAATCACAACAGAAGGATTGGCTTTTTTTGTTTGTAATATGTATTGACCATAACCATAATTAGCGCGTCTCATCGTATAAATATTCATTCGATTTGTTCCTGGCCCTAAAATGCCTCGCATTCCCCCCGTACCAAAAGCTAAATCCGTATAAAAAGCTTCATAGTAGTCCTCTTCAGTAAAACTATCCAGTTCCTTTTTTAATGTTTCATCTAAATCCTTGTAGTTTTTCCATTTGACAATATCGGTTAACATTCTAGTCCCTCCCTATAAAATCACGATCGATAGTGATAATTAAATTATATTTCTTGTTAATTTTTTTAACTTCTTTTTCTATATGTATTTTTAAATCTTCATCGGATAGGTGATATTTTACCGGTACGACGAGATCAAACAAAATATTGGTATGTGTATCTCCATAAACAACACGAAAATCATGGAAATGCAGGTTCTCATCTATACTGGTCACAATAGCATTTATTTTTTCTCTTAATCTTATTGTCTTTTCATCATCAAAATCAACGGGGTCCATATGAATAACTAAGCTAATTCCTCTTTCATTCATAAAGTCCTTTTCAATATTATCGATGAGGTCGTGACTAATAATAATATCAACTTTAGCATCTACTTCAACATGTACGGTAATAAAAGTTTTAACCGGTCCATAAGAATGAATGACTAAATCGTGAATTCCTAAAACACCGGGATAACTTTCTATTTTTTTTGTTACTTCCTCAACAAATTCTTTTGTTGGCGCTTCCCCGATTAAAGGAGAAACAGTTTCCTTAATTAGTTTAATCCCACTGATGATAATAAAAATAGAAACGACCACTCCCATATAACCATCAAGGAGTAGTTTAGGGAAGAATAAAGTCACGACTAACGAAATTAAAACTACCGCTGTTGATATACAATCATTCAAACTATCTGTTGATGTCGCAATTAGGGTTGTTGAGGCGATTAATTTTCCCACTTTCCGATAAAAAATACTCTGCCACAGTTTTACAACAATCGAAAGGACCAATATCCCTATCATCATTAATTGCGTCTTTAATTCTAGTTCTTCATAAGTTGGTGTTATAATTTTTTGAATAGAAGACTTTGCCAATAAAAGGCCAATCACAAGAATAATGAAAGAAACAAGCAAACCTGTAATATATTCGATTCTTTGGTGTCCATAGGGATGTTCGTTATCGGCAGGCATACTCGATAATTTAAAACCGATTAAGGTGATAATTGAACTTCCAGCATCTGATAAATTATTGATTCCATCAGCTGTAATGGCAATACTACTAGTAAGTATACCCGTTATAATCTTTACAGCACATAAAAAAATATTGCTGATAATTCCTACAGCGCTGCTTAATTTTCCATATGCAACTCGGACTTTATTGTTATTATAGTCTTGATGATTTCTAATAAATATTTTAGCCAATAATCTCAACATAAAATTTGCCTCTTTTTACTAATTCTATTTTACACTTTCTTTTCCTTTTCTTCAAGTCATTTTAATGGTTATTCTCTAAATAAATTTTCGCTCTCTTGATGGCAAGTCATTTAAGGATTAATCAGTAATAAGACCTTTGAAAAACCATCTGGCGGTAAATTTACCCTTATAAACAGCATAATAACATTATCAATCAGATAAAAATGAAAAATAGTTGATAATATCTATCAACTATTTAGAGAAAGGAAAACTATTCTATGCTAATCAAAACTTTTGTTTCATCGGCATCAATATTGACAATTTCGCCAGTAAAATCATTCTCAATGCAAGCGATGATTGCCTCAATATCAATACTATCTTTCACCTCATCATCGACATGATTTAGTGATTTATCGATAATTTTATTTACCCCGCTAGATCCCAATGTACTTTTCAAAAAAGCTACTGGTATAGTAATATTAACTCGTCCTCCAGGATCATCCACTTTGATTTTTAAAAACTTACCCTTCTTTTTCCCTGTTTCCTCTTTCGCATGAACAGCATCTTGAACATTCATCGACTGCTTTTGTTTGTCAATAGAAGATAATAATTCATTTGCTTCTGCTGCATTGATAATTCCATTCTCCAGCATTTCTAATATTTTTAGTCTTTCATCATTCATCTTTACTAAACCAGCCTCTCATCTTTTCTCCTAAATTTTCCATTTGTTTTCCAAAATCCTTAAAATTTTCTTTTACTGTCTTATCACCAATACGATTTAATTTTTCTTCAATATCGGCAATAGCTTTTTTTATTTCTGCTTTAGCCTTCTCAAATTCCGCTTTTACTTTTTTTAATGCTTCGCCATCCCTAATCTTTTGCGATGCTTTTAGTTCTGCTTGTTCAATTTTTTCTAAAGCTTTACGCATTTTTGCTAATGCTTTTTTTAATTTTTCTTTTATTTTCTTTTCATCGTCAATTCTTTCAAAGATTTCTTCTTCAAAAATTTCCCCTTCAACATACTCTTTTTTCTTCTTCTCTTCCATTGTTCTAAATAATTCCTCTGCTTCTTGAGCAGTGATAATTCCCTCTTCTAACATTTTTAAAATTTTCGTTCTTTCTTCCATAACAATCTCCTCATTTATAGTTTCTTCAATAACGCAGTTGCTTCTTCAAACGATATTTCTTTACTGGCTAAGCGTTCCAAGATTTCTTGTCTTTGGATGGAAACTTTATCTTCTTCTAACTTATCATATCCTAAAACAGCAAGGATTTCATTCAACATTTTTTTAACTGTCGGATAGGAAATATTCATATCTTTTTCTACTGATTTAATACTCCCTTGATTTTTTAAAAATATTTCAATAAACATCAATTGTTCCTTGGATAGTTTGGCTAATTTAGTCAAGGCAAATTCACCACTAATTTCAATTCCACAATTATCACAATGTAGTCGTGAAATAGTCAGTTCCTCACTACAAACAGGGCATTTAGAAATTACTTCTTTTCGCATACTTCACCTAGTATAATATAAATCTTCTAATATTATACTTAATTCCTTTCATTGTATTTTGTATGATAGTTGAACACATTGATGATTACTTACTTAAATACCCCATTGATCTATAGTAATTCAAGATCAATTTTCACCTCATCAGTATCAATAAATAGGGTTGTGCCGCCACCATTTTGCAGGAAAGCATCAATGATTTCTTGAGGGATATCCTCTTCTTTTACATATCGCATTGCAATTTTAATCACTAGACGGACAGGAATCGGAAAGAAAAACAAAACCTTAAGTAAACAAGAAAGACCAGGTTGATCTTTAATTCTTAATCGTAAATCAGCAAACCTGACCGGTTTTCTTTTTTCTTTGTATAACAAATCAAATCCTTCTTTAGCGGTTATTTTCTTTTTTTCTATTTTCCTTAATATTCTTTTTCTCATATGTTCACCTATTTACAAGTCAATTATATACTATTAAATTAATATTGTCAATAATAAAATTAATTTTGTTAATTTAATTATTAATTTTATTAATTATTATATTGATTTACTTATGCGAGTGTAAAATAAAAAAGCTCAAATTTGAGCTTTTTTTAGTGTTTTATTTTCCTTTTTCAAGATAATCAACGATATCTGAGACTTTACGAATGTTTTGAGCTGCCTCATCAGAAACCTGAACATTGAATTCATCCTCAATTGCCATGATTAATTCAACAGCATCAAGTGAATCCGCACCTAAATCTTCAGACAACTTGCTATCAAGTGTAATTTTATCTTCATCAATCGATAATTCTTTTGCTATTAAGGCTTTTACCTTTTCAAAATACATAATAATATCCTCCTATATATACGAGTATTATACTCATTTTTTATTTTTTGTCAAGAAACTAGCGTTTTGATTCCAATATTATGCCATCCATAACAGAAAATAATCATCCTTAAGTTCTTATTTTTTTTATTTTCCTTCTTCTTTTTTAAAAGGATAAGCCATGATAATGGATGCCAGAATAGCAGAAATAAAGCCCATGACCCCACCAAAAATAAATGGTGCAGAAATACCCAACCAGGCCCATAGTCCTCCTGCCAGTAATGAGGCAAACAATAGACCAATTCCTTGGCAAGTTCCATATAAACCAATAATCGTACCTTTTGCTTCTTTAGGGGCATATTCCGTAATAAACGCTTTTTCTGATCCGCTGATCATCGCTTGATATAATCCATACATTCCAAATAAAATCAACAATGAACTCTTTGATGTCAGGAAAGCAAAACCTAAGTAGACAACTCCATAGAGAAAATAACCAGGAACAACTAGTTTTCTTCTACCGATACGATCCGATAATTTTCCCATAGGTAAAGCAAAGATAGCCGATACTAAATGATATACCAAATAAAGAAGTAACACCGAACTTGTATGATAGCCAGCGCTTGTTGCTTTTAATATTAGAAAAGCATTGCTGGAGTTTCCTAAGCTGAATAATAAGACAATAACCAAGTACCAGATAACCCTCGGATTAATTTTTAACTTTTTTAGCGATAGTCTGTTCTCTTGTTTTTGATGACTTCCTTTTTCTTTCACAAACAATAAAAAGATTAAGCCTATCGCTGCTGGAATAATAGATAATAAGAAAATAGTTTTAAATGCTTCTACATCAATTAAAGTATCATTGCTAACTAATCGTCGATAAAGAAAATAAGCGATGAAAATCCCTAAACCTGCCCCAAAGGTATCGAGCATTTTGTGAATACCAAACGATTTACCTAATGCTTCAACACCCGATTCAGCAACCAAAGCATCACGGGGAGTTGTCCTAATTCCCTTCCCAATCCGATCAGTTAAACGAGCAAGAGTAATTCCAATCCAACTTCCCGAAAAGAAAAGAATAATCTTATAGAGAATAGCGCTGGAATACCCTAAAAAAGCCAATCGCTTCTTGTTTTGATATTTATCCCCTATATACCCAGAATAGCTTTTCAGTAGCGCTGCGATACTCTCAGCAAAGCCTTCAATAATCCCAACAAGTGGCACTGAAGCAAATGTTTGTAAATAGATAGCCACTAACGGATAAACCATTTCCGTCGATAAATCGATAAAGAAACTGACCAATCCTAAAAATATAATATTGATAATTCCGCGTTTGATTTGCTTTTGCTCTACCATATTATCCTGACTTTATCTCCTAATCGTAATTGGAGTGGATTTTGTCAATTTTTATAATTTCCAGATTCGCTCCTTACTAAACAAATATAAATCAATATTTACCATTTGAGCTAATTCAATTGTCATTTGATTAATTATCCGGTCAAAAACACTCATCATTAGTTTTACCGCCATTAACGATTGATTGATATCTAAATATTTTATCGCTTGTTGGTATTTTTTTTCATCGTTTTCAATATATTTTAATTTTTCTGTTTCTTCGATAGTTTTGATATCCTTTGCCAGGAAAGATAGCAATCTCTTGAGAATAATTGCTAGTTTACTCGCTTGATAAAGCATATGAAGCAAATCATCACCCCGAAGATAATTATAATATTTTACGAGAACAAAACTAAAATCATTCATAATTTGAGCAATTTCCTGATTTTTGTTTTCAACAAGAATTTTTTTAGCCAACAAATTTGCGTTATCGAAGATAACCTTTACTCCTGATAACGGTTTAATCTCTTTCTCAATGATAAGATACAAATAGAGAATCACTCCATTATCATAGACACAACGGAGGATTTTTGTCTTCGGATCTTCTTCTAAATACAAGATACTATAATATGATTCCAGAATTTTTTCTCGAAGTTTATAAATAAAATCATAGTTACTTGCTTCAACAACCACATGTAAATGAATATCACTGCTCGCATCTTCGGGATTACTTACCAAAGGACCACTCAAAAAAAGCCCTGAAACTAATTTTGATGCTAATAGATAATCAGAAATTAATTTTGTTGCTCGACTTTGTAGCATGTCCCCTCCCGAAAAACAATTATTTTTTACCTTCCATTGGAGGAATCATCGAAAGTTCAACTCTTCCTTTTAATAAGTCAACAGAAACAACCCATACTTTTACGATATCGCCGACGCTTACTACATCTAGTGGATGTTTAATAAACTTTTTACTCATTCTCGATAAGTGAACTAAGCCATCTTCTTTCACACCACAATCGACAAAAGCACCAAAGTCAACCACATTACGGACAGTTCCTTGTAATTCCATTCCTGGTTTTAAATCCTCCAGATGCAATACATCACTACGTAGTATTGGTTTTTCAAAACTATCCCGAGGATCGCGTAATGGAGCGACAAAAGCATCTAGAATATCATTAAAAGTATATTCACCAACAGTAAATTCTTTTATAAATTCTTTACGATTCAAACCAGCAATCTTTTTTTGTAATTCGACAGAACCGATATCGTCCTTGGAGAAGCCCAATTTTTCCAATATTTCTTCAGCAACTCCATAGCTCTCTGGATGAATACTGGTCATATCTAGTTTTTCATCGCCATCTGGAATTCGCAAAAAACCGATTGCCTGCTCTAATGTTTTCGGACCAATTCCCTTGATTTTAATTTCCTCTCGGTTTTTAAACTCACCGTTTTGGTCGCGATATTCAACTAATGTTTTTGCTGTTTTCAAGTTTAATCCTGAAACTCTTTGCAATAGCGGAACAGAAGCACTATTGATATTAACCCCCACACTATTAACTGCTGTTTCAACAACAAAGTCTAGGGAATTATTTAATTTTGATTGGCTTACATCGTATTGATATTGTCCCACTCCAATTGATTTTGGATCTATTTTTACAAGTTCGCTTAATGGGTCTTGTAATCTACGCGCAATGGAAACGGCAGAACGTTCTTCAACAGCATAATCAGGAAATTCTTCCCGAGCAAGGTCGCTCGCAGAATAAATTGAGGCTCCCGCTTCATTAACAATAATATAGTATACTTCTTTGTCGATTTGTTTTAAGGCATCAGCAATAAAACTTTCTGTTTCACGACTTGCCGTACCATTTCCAATGGCAATTACTTCAACTGCATAGCGATCAACCAATGTTTTGATTTTATCCACTTCTCGTTGTGTTCTTTCATCAGAAATCACTTCTTCTTTACTCTTTTGGTTAGGATAAATCTTGTCGATAGTCAATACTTTTCCTGTTGTATCAACAACAGCTAATTTACATCCTGTACGATAAGCGGGGTCAACACCTAAAACAACTTTCCCTTTCATCGGTGGCGTTAATAAATAGCGTTTCAAATTCTCCGCGAAAATCTTAATCGCTTGGTCTTCCGCTTTTTCTTTTAACTCAGCACGGATTTCTCGTTCAATTGAAGGTTTGATTAAACGACGATAACTATCTTCAATCGCTTCTTGAACATAGGGAACACTGATTGATTCTTCATTTTCAATAACGCGGCGATTCAAAAATTTAATCACTCTTTCTGTATCTTCAGAAATACTAACTTTTAAAACTTTCTCCGCTTCACCGCGATTAATCGCTAATACACGATGCAATTTAATACTACTAACTGGTTCACGATAATCATAGTACATTTCATAAACCTGTTTTTCATCGACTGCTTGGTCTTTGACTTGACTAACTAGTTCCCCTCTGGTTTGGAAGAAGTTACGAATCCAACGGCGGAATTTTGCATCATCCGATACCATTTCAGCAATAATATCTTTAGCTCCTTGTAAAGCATCTGCTTCATCTTTTACCACCAATCCATCTTTAACCATCTCTTCAGTAGCATCCACTGTTACATACTTCTTTGCTTCCTCAAGAACATCTCCATCAACGGGAAAACTCAATAAGTAAAGCGCAAGGGGTTCTAAACCACGGCGTTTCGCTTCTGTTGCGCGCGTTTTTTTCTTTTCCTTAAATGGACGATAGATATCTTCCAACTCAGAAAGTTTATTTGCTTTGATAATCGCTTCTTTCAATTCTTCAGTAAGCTTCCCCTTTTCTTCAATTAAACGCATAATATCTTCTTTACGATCCGCCAATTTACGACCATATTCCCATTCTTGGTAAATCGCCCGAATTTGCTCTTCATCAAGACCGCCTGTTACCTCTTTTCGATAACGAGCAATAAAAGGCACTGTTCCCCCTTCTTCAATTAGCTTCAAGACCGCTTGAATTTGAGCGATAGAAACCTTTTGTTGTTCGGAAACTTGCTTTAATAATTGTTCATTAATATAATTGTCTTCACTCATACTATTACTAATTTCTCCTTTGTTATTACTGGTTATAGTATACTCCTTTTTACCTCTTTAATCAATATTTTTATTGGAAAGCTATTCTCCGAATAGGAAAAAAAGATAATAAAAAAAAGGAAAATAACCCTTTTTTAGCTATTTTCCTCTTCTTTTTGAAATTCTGTTGGGAGTTCGGAAAAGGTTGTTTTACACTTTGGATAGCGATTACAAGCATAAAATTTTGTTCCTTTTGAACGACCTTTTTTCGATATGCGTTCCACTAAGACCCCTTCTGTACAATTAGGACATTTAATTCCCGTAGAAACAGCTTCTTCCGTTTCCTCTTTTTTAATATAACGGCATTTAGGAAAAGCCGAGCAAGCAGAGAATTCTCCAAATCTTCCGTTGCGAATAACCAGTGGACTTCCACATTGAGGACAAGTTTCTTCGAGAAACACAGGGTAAATTTTCTCCATTTTTTTCTCTGCCTCTTCAACAAGCGGCATGTATTCTTGGTAAAATTTGGTTAATTCTTCTGTCCAATCTTTCTTTCCTTCTGAGATATAGTCTAAATTTTGTTCCATATCAGCGGTGTATTTAATGTTAATTACTTTCGAAAAATATTCTTCTAATTTTTTAGATGTCAGGATGCCTTGTTTTGTAGGATGAAGAAATTTCTTTTCTATCTTAACATAATTTCTTTGCTTTAGCGTGTCAACCATTGCGGCATAAGTCGATGGTCGTCCTATTCCCAATTCTTCCATTTTCTTAATCAGGCGCCCTTCTGTATAACGAAGAGGAGGTTGGGTAAACTTTTGCTCAGTTATTACTTCGACATCTTCAAGTTGTTCAGATTTTTGAAAAACCGGAAGTGTTTTTTCATCTTCTGTCTCTTCCCCACGATAAACTTTTAAATAACCATCAAAGAGTATCCTTTCTCCACTCGCTTCAAATAAATAACCATTATTCTCGATTCTAACTTTTTCATCTTCAACAAGCGCACTGCTCATTTGTGAAGCCAAAGCCCGATAGTAAATCAAGTTATATAATTTGAATTCATCAGGACTAAGATATTTCTTGATGCTTTCCGGAGTATTGGTTAATTCTGTTGGCCTAATTGCTTCATGAGCATCTTGAACATTTTTGCCTTTGCTGATGATTCGTTGATAGCCTTGATAGTATTCTTTCCCATATACTTTGGTAATATACTCTTTTCCCGCAGCAATAAATTCATCCGACAAACGATAAGAATCCGTACGCATATAGGTAATTAATCCGATCCGTTCATTTCCTAGTTCAATTCCTTCATATAAATTTTGAGCAATCATCATCGTTTTTTTGGCATTAAAGTTCAATTTACTTGACCCTTCTTGTTGCAAAGTAGAAGTAATAAACGGTTCCTTTGCTTTCTTCTCGCGATTTTTCTTGATGATTTCATTAACCGTATAAGAATCTGTAAGATGACTTAAAACTTTTTTTACATCCTCTTGACTATTTAATTTTATTTTCCCTTCTAAATCACCGATGAACTTAGCTTTTACTTTTTGGTTAGCTTTGGTAAATTCAATCAACATATCCCAGTATTCTTCAGGAATGAATTGTTCTATTTCTTCCTCTCGTTCAACGACCAATTTCAGTACTACAGATTGAACTCTACCTGCTGATTTTGAACCTATTTTACGTTGCAACAATTTTGATAAACTAAAACCGATAATTCGATCGACAATTCGTCGTGATTCTTGAGAATGAACCAAATCTATATCAATTTCCCGCCCGTTTTCTAAGGCTTTCAACACAGCATTTTTAGTAATTTCATGAAAAACGATTCTTTTAGAGTTTTCTTCATTTAGTCCTAAGGTATCATATAAGTGCCAACTAATCGCTTCTCCTTCACGGTCAGGGTCGGTAGCTAGATAAATCTTATCGTATTTTTTAACATCTTTTTTCAGTGTCTTTACCAGTGCCGATTTATCTTTCAGAACTTTATACATAGGTTTAAAATTGTTCTCGATATCGACACCAAATCCACCGTATCCCCTGGTAGTAAGATCGCGAATATGACCCTTGCTGGAAGTTACGCCATAGTCTTTTCCTAAATACTTTTCAATTGTCTTTGATTTTGCTGGACTTTCAACAATCACTAAATATTTTTCCATAAACTCACCTTTTTTCGTAAGCATTATAACATCATGATTATCAGTATGCAATAGATTTACATGTTAATCAAGCGGTTCTTTTTTGCTAGTTTTCCTTTTCTATCTTTATTTTATCACTTTTTTTACAATTTTAAACTAAATTATGTTTTTCTCAAAACAAAGAAAAAAGCTCAAACGAGCTAAATTTCATTAATCACCGCCAACAAAACCAAATCTTCAGAAAAAATATTTTTAATGGAATGGCTTTCATTTTGCTTGGTGATATTTACTGTTCCTTCATCGATAAGCTTCTTCGTACTTCCCATCGTCACTTCTCCTTTTCCTGATAACACATACACCACTTCTTCATCGGTTTCATGAACATGAAGCCCTATCGATGAACCGGCAGGGATGGTGATCTTTGCATACATTTTCATGTGCGCTAAACAAGGCTCTAGTTTTTCAATCCATACATATCCCTCACCGCCACGCATGTTTAAAACTTTTTGTTCTTTATTGTGATCAAAGTTAGTAATCATGATTCTTCTCCAATTACAATATTCATTTTATAATATTCCTGATAAACTTCATCTTGATGATAATACTTTATCTTACAAAACATTTCCTTAAAATCAATGATATCGGCAATAATTTCATCACCAACAGAAATAAAATCACCATTGTCAATTTGATAATGATAAATTCCATAAAAAGGATAAATATCACCATCATTCGTCACAATCCACGATTGAAAATCAATATGTGAAGCCTCCTCCAGATCGATAAAGCGAATGTTTAACTTGAAGCGATTAACCGCTTCTGTTTTTCTTTTTAAAGCGATGAGTTCAATTTGGTAATTTTCTAATGAATTGACGAATTTTGAATCTGTCAGTTCACTGGGCATCAACCTCATCATTTCTTCGCTATACTGGACCTTCGCTGCAATCTTTTCTTCTTGTAATAGATACTCATAATCATAAAGAATATCTACCTTTGTAATTTGTTTTCCATCAACATAATTATAGGGGAAAAAGTTTTGCGCATAGGAACGCTTGCGAGCATCTTCTTTAAAAATATGATAATATTGGTCAATTTTACCCGTATCTGTTGTCCAATCCACTTGATAATAATTAAAATATCTTCCCGTACCGGCAACAATATTAGCATAAATAGTAATGGCATATTTGACTTTAATCGTATCTTTTTCTAAAACCGGTTTAGCATTTATCAAGACATAAGAATTTAAATCCGGGTGATAAACCTCATGTTCAGCGACGATTTTATCGTATTGTAGCCCTTTCATAGTCCTGCATCCAGCAAAAAATAAACAAGCAAACAACACTAAGATGAACCACCTTTTCATTTTATTTCCTCCTTATTGCCTCTATTACTGGAGCAAAACTACGCCGATGCAGGGGACAAACACCATATTTTTCTAGCGCTGATTTATGTTCTTTTGTTATGTATCCTTTATGTTTTTTAAATCCATATTGAGGGTAAACTTCATCAAAATCAATCATGATATGGTCACGAGTAACTTTCGCCAGAATGCTTGCTGCGGCAATAGAAGCGCTTTTCGCATCGCCTTTTACAATCGCCAAATACTCAAGGTCAATATCTAGTGGCATAGCATCGCTTAACACATAGTCAATCGGGGTTTTAAATTGTTTAATACATTGTTCCATGCCCCATTTGCTCGCCTTATATACATTGAGCTTATCGACTTCCCCGACATCAATAACTTCAATGTGATATTCAATCGCTTTTTCTTTAATGATATTATATAACTCTTCTCTCTTTTTAGGAGTTAGTTTTTTTGAATCGTTCAAGCCGATGATTTTATCATCTAGTGGTAATAAACAGGCAGCAACGACCAGCGGACCAGCCATAGGACCACGACCAGCTTCATCAACACCGACAATATTGCGATATCCTGTAGCGACTAGTGAGTTTTCATATTCGTATAAATCAATCATAAAATATCCAAGGTAATTCGTCCCAGCCGAAGCGACCTGAAATCGTTCAATAATACCTCTGCTGCTTTCTCCTCAACGTCTTCTTTATTGCTGATTCCCCGAGTACTCGCAATGTGTTTTAGAATATCCAGATTGGAAAGTCCAGCTGAAAGTTGGTAGCGCTCAAGAATGTTCTTTTCATAATTTGCTTTCATAAAATCCAATAAATAATAACCTAGTTCATCGCTTTTTAAGATTTCATCCCGAATTGCTCCGGTAATCGCCAGGTGCATTCCCACTTTTTGGTCTTCAAACTTTGGCCATAACACTCCTGGTGTATCGAGCAATTCCAGATTGGCATTTAACCGAACCCATTGCTGTGCTTTGGTAATTCCCGGTTTATTCCCGACATTTGCTACCCTCTTATTGACTAATTTATTGATTAATGTCGATTTGCCAACATTGGGAATCCCTACAATCATCCCTCTGATCGGGCGTGGTTTCATGCCCCTTGCTTTTTCTTTTTCAAATTTATCTTTCAAGATTGTTTGTGATACACCAACAATTTTTTTGATGTTTAGTCCACTAACAGAATCAATACTTAAAGAAGGAAAACCTTGACTGGTGAAGTGATTTTTCCATTTGTTTGTATAAAAATCATCAGCCATGTCGCTCTTGGTCAGTAAAATCAAACGCGGTTTATTTTTTAAAAGTTCATTAATCAGCGGATTCTTCGAAGAATAAGGAATTCTTGCATCCAACAATTCATAAACAATATCAACCAAACGCAATTTTTCTTCCATTTCTTTTTTGGCTTTTGCCATATGTCCAGGAAACCATTGAATCATACTACTCTACCTTCTCCCAATTGAAAATTCCCCTTATTCGGTACTTTACAATACCAAAAATTTGCGATTTGTGGAAGAGACCAAAGGTTTTACTATCATTACTATTGGTACGATTATCACCCATGACAAAATAATAGTCTTCTGGAATAACACACTCTCCACTTTCGGGACAAACATTTTCCCCTTTTATCTGGCAATATTTTTCCAAATCAAAATCGCGCAGTCCACCGCCATAATAAAACTCGCCAAATTCATCTTTTAAATAGGCTTCATCAATTTTTTGCTCGTTTAAATATAAAATATCATCCTTAAAATAGAAGCTATCACCGGGGATTCCAATCACCCTCTTCACAAGTAAATCCCCATTTTCCACTCCAGGAACGATGATATTATATCGGTCATTCAATTGAACAACAATGATATCAAAATGATTGACTTTTTTTGTTGAGCGAACCATTAAATCATCTTCATTTTGTAAAGTAGGAACCATCGATGTTCCCTCTACTGTCGCTCGAAAATAGAAAAAACTAGCAAATAATTGAAAGCTTAGGCACACGATAGCAAAAAGTGACATAAAGTCACATATTTGGTAAAAAATATTAGTTACTCTTGGTCCCCGAGGTACCATGAGAAAACGAACATATAAATCATAAATAATAATCGTTGAGGCAATAGAAAAAGACACAAAGTGAATAATGTTATCTGTGAAGGTATTCCCTTTGAATACCATGAAAATAGACAAAATTATCGCTGAGCTGATTAAAATAATTATTCTCTTTTCAATAGCTTTCATTTGTCTTTGTTCTGCCATCGTATATCGACTATCTCCTTAAAATTTCATCCAGTTCTTCTTCCGATTGAACTAAAACATCCCGTTGACGACCAGGAATAACTGGTGATACGATTCCTAGTTTTTCTAAGCCTATCATAATGTTATCTGCACGATTAAACCCCATTCCAAATGCCTTTTGCAATTGGTTCATCGATGCCCTTTGAAAAGCTACTACATATCGGGCAACTCGTTCAAACAACTCATCGGAACGCGGATCGAAACTAACATTATTATCTATTTCTGCTTGTTTTTTCAAATCATCAGCAGTAAACATATAATTTGTTTCGTATTCCTCCCGCAATAAATCCGTAACTCTTTCAATTTCATCAATAGTAATGAAAGCATTTTGAATACGAATATCATTGCTGCCGGAATTGAATAACATATCCCCTCTACCTAGCAATTTTTCCGCACCTGAATGGTCTAAAATTGTCATAGAATCGATTTGTTGATTTACTCTAAAGGCAATTCGCCCTTGGAAATTCGCTTTTATCGTTCCTTTAACAACATCGGTCGTTGGTCTTTGCGTAGCAATAATCATATGAATTCCCGCACTTCTTGCTTTTTGGGCAATTCGTTGTACGTATATTTCAAACGACTCTCCTGCAGTATTAATCAAATCAGCAAATTCATCAATTACAATTAATATGTACGGTAATTTTCTACCTGGTTGCCCTTGGTCAATACTCGCATTGTATGTTTCAATAGAATTCTTAAATGTCGTTTCAAACAGCATAAATCGACGTTCCATCTCATCAACAACCCATTTTAAAGCAGGTGTTGCCAGATTAGCATCGGTAATAATCGGTGCTGCCAGATGTGGCATTTCTCTAAAATATAATAGTTCATTTCGTTTTGGATCAATTAAAATAAGCTTGACTTCTTCAGGAGTCGCTTTATATAAAATGCTCGTCAATATTGTATGAATACAAACTGTCTTACCACTACCCGTTGAGCCTGCGATTAGCACATGTGGCATTTCGATTATATTTAAATATTTACTACGACCATCTACCATTTTTCCTAAAACAACATTTAGCGGTTTCCCATCGTTTAGAAATTCTCGATTACGAATCATTTCACCAAATAAAACTACTTCACGAGAAGCATTAGGAACCTCAATTCCTACTGCAGTTTTACCCGCAATTGGAGCTTCGATACGTAGTGATTCCGATGCCAGGTTCATTTGCAAACTCTTGAAGATACTTTCCACTCGTTCTGGTTTCACTCCGGAATCCAATTTCACTTCAAATTGAGTAACGGTAGGCCCTTTTGTGTAGTTTTCAACCCGACCTCCAATTTTAAATTCTGCCAATGTGTTATCGATTATACCTCGTTGCATCATTGTCTCAGCATGATTTTCAGCTGATTTTGCCCGTGGTTCATTCAATAAATCAATCGGTGGAAACTTATATTTTCTTTGTCTTTTTGATTGAGATTGATACTTGTCTCGAAAATTAGTTCCTTGTTCTTGATAACCAGGATAATTATCCTCACGATAGCTAGATTGTGCTGGACGATTGTAATCTTCACTCTTTACCTCTTGATAATATTCAGGTTCACGAGAAAACGGTTTTCCTCTAACCACTAAAGTAGATCTTTTTTCCCGTTCAATACGATTTCTTTCCGCTATTTCTTCAGGACTTAACGATTCTTGATAATATGCTTCCTTCCCTTGAGCGACTTTCTCCTCTTCTCTTACATTTTTTTGAGGTTCTGCTACAATTTTTTGAGCGCTATACATCCCATAGTTTTCCCGATTGCGACGTTCGATTTCTTCACGTGATAATCTCGTTCCTTTTAAATCTTCAATATTTCTCTTAGTCATAACCGGTTCTTCACGACGAAGATAAGAAGGAATACCTTTATATTCCTTATTTCTATCATCCTCACTACGGTATTTTTTTTCTTTCAAATCTTCGTATTGACGCCCTTTATTATCATATTTAACATAGGGAAAAACAATTTTATCTTCATTATGATATCCAGTATAGGAAGAAACAAAGCGTTCAAACTTTTTCTTCTTCTCCTGAGGAGCAGCTGTCTTATTTATTTTTGTTGTTTCATCTTCTATCTTTGCGATATAAAATTCATTCTTTCCTTTCATTTCATCCTCCTATTTCAATAGCCTTTCGTGACATCTATTTCTTCTCTTCAATATTATCAAGCAATTCTTCTATTTCTGCAATTTCTTTTTTAATTGTTTCTTGTTCTTCCTCTATATTAAAAACACTCTTGCTATAAACTTTATTTGTTTCGTTTCCAATCATTCCAATAATCGTTAGAACAATCTTATTAACAATATAAATATAAGGTCTATCCACGACTAAATGTTTAACCCAATAAAGAGGATTCCCTATATTTATCGCCGCTTTAATCGACTTCCATATCGTCGGTATCTTCGCTTTGTTAGCCGCTTTTACTAGTTTGTTCTCATCGTATTTCTTTTTTATATCAATAATATCTAGGACTAAAGATATTCTTATTTTTCTTATCCGCTTTAAAATTTTGTTAGAAAGCATTGCATCAATTCTATTTGTGATGTAATGATTCAAAATCAACATTTCATCAGCGCTTAATTCATATACAGGATGAGCTGAATTAGGATAATATACCTTCGCAATATCATGAATTAAGTTCCCTACAATACTTTTTACATCTTCATACTTAGCACTACTTCGTTTTGTTGATGATTCTTCAATAAATTGATTTTTTGCGTTATTAATGATTTTTTTAATTATTTCATCGGTTTCTTTGCTGGATTTGATAATCTTCCGTTCTTCTTTTCTTATCGGAATTAATGCCATTGTTATATAGATTAACATAAATAAAGCAAAGCCTATTATGATTCCTATTAACAAAGGGGTAAGTGAATCAAAAGATATTTTTTCTCTGGCTTGATTGAAATATTCTCTTATGTTTTCAAAAACATTTAAAAACATTGTACCCCTCCTATCAATTCATTTTACTACAAACCCCTCGCTTTTGCAAGATTTATCACTTCTTTTTCAAACATTGGTCAGTTATAAAAAAACCGGAAGAGATATATTTTTCTCCGGTTCTGTTTTCTGATGAACTATCTGTTTCGGACCTTCGTTTTGTTCGAGGATGTTATTTCCTTTAATCAATATCGATTAAAATGATTTTTATTTTTTATCACTAACACCAAAATAATTCAAAGCATTATTATAGCAAATGTCCTGAACAATTCTTCCTACTAATTTAATATCGTTAGGATATTCTCCATCTTCGATCAATTTGCCGAAAAAATTACATAAAATTCTTCGAAAATAATCATGACGCGAATAAGACATAAAACCATGAGAACCATTTGACATCCCGATAAAATTACTAATCAACCCGATATTACATAGCCTTGTCATTTGCTTAATCATATCCTCTTTTTGGTTGTTAACCAACGAGAAAGAACCCAATTGAATTTTCCCTTTTATTCCGCCTTGAAAAAAACCAGTAATAGCCGCTATAATTTCATTGTCTTGCGGATTTATGCAATGAAGAATTGTTTTAGGCAATTCATTCGTACTATCCAGTTTATCGAGAATTTTTACAAGAGGAACGGCAATCGGTTTATCATTGATAACATCGAAAGTATTGTCTTCTCCTAATGCTGTAAGTCCCCTACTAGAATTGTTACGTAAAATCCCAATATGGTATTGTTGTACCCAGTTATATTTGGCATATTCTTGCCCTAAAAAGACCAAAAGATAGCCTTTATATTGGGCGATTTCTTCACTGCTTAGTTTTTTCTTATTGATTCCTTTTAAGAAAATTTTCTCGATCTGCTCTTCTTCGGCATCGAGATATACCACTTCCTCTAAATCATGATCTGCAAGCCTACATCCGACACTATCAAAAAAAGTTATTCGTTGTTTTAAGGCTTGAAGAAAACTTGAAAAATCGTTGATTTCTATTTGCGAGACAAGCGCTAATTCTTTTACCCAATCGCTAAATGAATCTTTCTCTATATCAATTGCTTTATCTGGTTTAAACGATGGTAAAACAACAGTTTTAAATTTCTTTTCTTCTTGCAACAAAAGATGCCATTTTAAATCATCTATTGGATCATCAATAGTACATAGAACTTTCACATTACTCTTTTCGATCATCTTTCTTACCGGTAGATGTGATAACTGACTTTTTGTTTTTCTATATATTTTCTTAGCCGTTGCTGGATTAAGAAGTTCCTTTATACCAAAGAAAGTCTCTAATTCCATATGTGTCAAGTGAAATAAAGGATTTCCTATTGCATAAGGAACTGTTTCTGCCCATCTCATGAATTTTTCCTCTGAAGCGGCATCTCCAGTAATAAATTCTTCACCAATCCCCTGAGCTCTCATCATCCGCCACTTATGGTGGTCTCCATAAGGACCATCTGCTAACCAAACTTCTGTAAGGTTGTCAAACTTACGATTTTCATAAATCTCTTGCGGGTTTATCTGACAATAATAATCGAAAATCGGCATTTTTTTCGCAAATTTTTCATACAACAAAATAGCCGTGTTAGTTTCCAATAGAAAATTTTTCCCCATAAATTCTTTCATTAAAATTCCTCCTATCGTTGAATTATTTGTTTGCTCGCAATATTCTCATCTCATTGATCCCTATTTTGCTGTTTTTTGTTCATCGATTTCTTCGAAAATCCTATCGTTTGGCTCGTTTAATCCCTATACTCAAACTCCCTTCGTAATCATATTCTAGCATACTGTTATTTACTTGTCTATATTTTAAAAGAATAAGACCAAAAGCACTATAAAAAACAGCGTTTTTACGCCTGAACAGGCAATCTTAATTTCCTTAAACTGTTTTCATCTTGTGTTTTTTCACCAATTGTGATATTCTAGGCTAGGTGAAAATGATGAAAAAAGGCTATCTGATAGCCGTCGATTTAGACGGAACGGTTATCACTGGATTTGATAACTATGATAAAAAAAGTTTTGCGTTACTAAAAGAACTAGCGAATGAACACAAAGTGGTGATTGCCACTGGACGTCCTTACCGCTCCAGTAAATATTATTACGACTTATTGGGACTCAATACTCCATTAATTAATTATAATGGCTCTTTAGTCCACAATCCCCATGATGCTCTTTTCCCTAAATATATGATTACCATTCCAAAAGAATCATTGTACGATATTATCGAACAAAACAGAGATATTTTAATTAATCTATTTTGTGAGATTGAAGACGATATCTATTTATGGAAAGATGAGGAAGTAATTAGACCTTATCTTCATCTTGATGGGGGGAATTTACATGTTGGTGAAATCAAAGATATTCTTTTTGCTGATTCCAATGGAGCTATTCTTATTTCCAAAAAAGGTTCGGAAGCAAAGCTACAAAAATTTATTGAAGATAACTACAGGGATATTTTAAAAATCCGTTTTTGGAGCAACGAGCAATTTGTTATTTCAGAAATCTATAATCCCCAAGCGACAAAAGGATTCGGGTTAGAATTAATCGCAAAATACTATGATATTCCCCAACATAAAATTATCGCTATCGGAGATGGTCATAATGATATTGAATTATTACAAACAGCAGGAATCGCTGTTGCAATGGGGAATTCCCATCCCGATTTAAAAGAAACAGCTACCATTATAACAGAAGATGTGATGAATAATGGTGTCTATCATTTTCTTTATCATTTTTTCAAAAAATAAAGTGGATTAAAAAATCCACTTTTTATTTAAAGATTCCCATTTGCGTAATCATCGCTTTTTGTTCATTGATAAGATATTTTACAACTTCATCAGCTAATAATAATTCTGGTCGCATATAAATTTCAATGATATCACTACGTGCATAGGCATTGTCAACAGTTGCTTCTAGTAAAACATATATTTTAGAAATCGTACTATTAAAATAAATTCTTTGAGTAACAAGGCCATCAATATTCGTAAGGTAATTAGAACTATTACTACGAGCAGGAACAAAATTAACCATATCGTAAGAGATAGTTGCAAAATAGTTTATTGTTTTTCCTCCATAAGACATCGCTTTCCAAGTGATATCCGCATAATCTTGATGGTAAACATAACTAGGACCTGATACTATTTGACCATTGATTTTTAAATCGCGATAATTCCCTAAATATGCATAAACGAATTTAGAAAGAACAGGAGAATATCCAATTTTATCACCTGTTGTTGCCTTGATACGAAAATAGTATGTGTTGGAATAAATAGGTAGTTTTATCTCTACAGAACTATTAACCCCATCTAAAGCTTCGCTGGTAGCCGCCTTGGTCCAATTAAACCCATCATTAGATAGTTGGAGTTCATAAGAAACATCTGCCATCTTCACATTATTCCAAATAAATTTCACTTTGTTTTGCGCGATGAAATCTCCTACAGCAATAAAATTATTGACTTCTCCCAAAAAAGAAAGAATAGAAAAAGAGGAATTATAAATGGTTGATTCGCCGATGTTATTCTTAGCTTGAATTTGGTAATACACTTTCCCAGTTTCCCTTGTAATCGGAAGATTAGCGATTACTTTATCTTCCTTATCGATAGTGGTATCTAGGGATATCCATTCTACTTGGTCATAAGAATATTGAAAATCATACTTTATTTCATCTCCGTATAAACTAGAGATCGGATTCCATTGAATTTTCACCGTTTCTTGAGGGAAAGTATTATCGGAAACAATAACTTGCTCAATATCTCCCAAATACACTTTTTCAAGGTTAAGATTTTGGTCAACAGGAGCGCTAACTCCTTCGCCTAAGGTCAGACTCGCTGACTGAGCTTTTACTCCATAATAGACATTTCCCGTAGCGGTCGTTTCATCGATATAAGTGATAATCCCATTCTTACTATCATTACCTATCACATCGATTATTTCTGTTGGCGAGTAGGTAATTTCTTGATTACTGCGATAGATTACATAAAATTTCGCCTCTGGCAACTGAGAAAAAGATAAACCATAACCTCCATTTGTGATACCAACCCGATAATTACTAACTGAACCGATCGGGATTGGAGCCATTGTTCTAATTTCTGGATGAATGACTGGAGTATTCCATATTTCATTCATCCGATAAAAAGCGCGATTATCGGTTAATGTTCCTTTTAATGTCCGATAAGAAAATATCGATGTTCCTCGCACATGTTCTAGGGATTGATTTACCATCATTTGATAATAAGCTTCCAAATTACTTGTTTGCCATGAAGAACCATCTCCTGATAAATCACGAATGTATAATCCCATTCCCGAGTATAAATTAACATTTTTATATTTTACAACCTTATCCCACCAACTAATCAAATCCACATAAGCACATAATTTATGTTCTAATGCCCAATAAGTTTGCGGTAAGATGTAATCAATCCATTCTTCATTAATCCACCTTAGTGTATCTGCATATAAATAATTCCCATAATGTTGGAAGGTGGAAGTGGTGCTAGAACCATTGGTGATAGCATTATTTTCCTGGTCATAAGTAACAATTCCATCGCCGCTTTTCCATATCCCTGATGGTGAAATTCCCAATTGGATCCGTTTATTATGCGCCATGTTATAATTTCTTATTGATTTACTCAAGGATTCAATAAACAAGCTAACTTGTTTACGACGGAAATTATCTAAAGATAACCCTTCTGTATTATACACACTACGTGTAAAACTATCATCAACGCCATTGTCATAAAAATAATCATCAAAATGAATAGCATCAATATCGTAATTTTCCACAAGTTCCATACAAGTATTAACGAGAAATGTTCTGACTGTTGGAATTCCGGGATTTAAAATAACCGCATTTGTACCTCTTAATAGATTATTGGGATTCGATGCTGGATTATTGGCTTGAAATTTACTAGCAATTTCGCTTAAGGATTGGCTTGTTGAGGTGCTGACCCGATAAGGATTTAACCAAGCATGAAATTCTATTCCTCTTTTATGAGCTTCTTCAATAATCCAAGGTAAAGCTTCCCAAGAAGGATTGGTATGATAATACTTACTCCAAGCATTGTATTTTGATTTGTAAAAAGCGTCATTATAAATACGAACATGAAATATCATCACATTGATATGATAATGTTCTAAAGTAGAAAAAACACTAAGAATTTCCTTTTTATACTGTGTTTCCGTAGAAAAGGTAGTTACATCACCAACCAGAGCACTAATCCAAACTGCCCGAAATTCTGCTTCTGGTTTTAAATATTGACTAGGAATTACTACTTTCGTAGTTGTTCCTAAATAAACTAAATCTCCACTACCATCGCTTAAAGGAATTGTCATTTCTTCCTCTGCTTTTACTTTTAAAAAGTTTGTTATCAGTAAAATACTGATGATAAATGCAATTAATACTTTTTTACCTATTTTCATTTTGATACCTCAACCATTATTTTCTAAACCATTATACCATTTTTTTATCTCTTTAGTCTACAAAAATAAAAAGCAAGTCATAATTGACTCGCTTTTTTCTTCACAATAATATAGTATATTACGCTACAACTGTGACGTTCTTAGCTTGTAAGCCACGATTGCCTTCAACAGTCTCAAAAGTAACTTTTTGACCTTGAAGTAATGTCTTGTGGCCTTCACAGTTAATAACTGAATAATGTACAAATATGTCTTTTCCATCTTCCATAGTGATAAAGCCATAGCCTTTTTCAGAATCGAACCATTTTACAACTCCTGTTAACATAGTGAACCTCCTTTTGTAATAAATTACAAAATAAAAACAGAATAAAAAATGCTGCAATAAAGAATTTTTATTACAGCGGTAAATCAAACGTCCTTATCTCGACTGATATTATAACATAGTTATTTGTAAAATGCAAATAAAAGTAAAATATTTTTATTTATTTTCTTGGTCTGTTTCCTTCAACATTTTGATGATGTTTGAATACTCATAACCTTTCCCGATTAAGTTCGCTACAATCTTCATAGTTACACTTTTTTTATCTGCATTCCGATATTTTACTTGCAATCTGGAAATTTCTTTAGCTAAGGTAGCTTCACTTTCATCAACAAATGTCGCTTGTGATAAGACTTGTCCAATCAAATCGCTCTCAAAGCCATCTCGCAATAACTTCTCATATAAATTTTGCTTTTGCTTTTTAGGAGGTAAATGCGTCTTTTTTTGCCCTTCCCGACTGACAATCTCCACAATGAGTTTTTGTTGGGAATCTTTTGAATAATTTCTTAAGGCATCAGAGATAATCGCTTCATCAATTCCTTTTTCCTTTAGTTTCTGTTTTAAATATAAAGGACCTTTTTTCTTCAAACAAACTGAATCGAGCATATTACGAGCATAAGCTTCGTCATTCAAATAGCCTAAGTTTGTTAATCGGAAAACGATTTTTTCCCTTTGAATTTCTGTTGCTTGATATTTTTTTAAATATTCATCGATTTCTTTACTACTACGCATTTGATAAGAAATAAAATTCAAGGTTTTGGTGAAGAGTTCATTCTCTTGTTCATTTTCTAAAATTTCTTGAAATTCTTCTTCACTAAAACTCTTCCCTTTGAACAGGTAATACTTTAGAATCGTATCCTCGCAAAAAGAATACTCTCCTTCGCTTGTCATTACTGTAAATTTATTTTTATTTTTCTTGAGACTGATGATTTCAATCTTCTTTAACATAAGAAAATCCTTCCCCACGGACCTCGCTCGCTCTAACAGCATAGAAGAAAGCATTCTTATCAATTTTTCCTATAAAATCGCGGAGTTTATAATATTCTAATGTTGATAAAACACAAAGAAGCATTTTCTTTTCGCTTTGTGAGTATTCACCGATAACCTTAATGCCGGTTACACCCCGATCAAAATTAGTTAATAATTCTTCTCTGATTTCTTCTGCCTTCTCAGAAATAATATAAACTGCACGTTTATTGAAACCACTAAAAATAACTAGATCCATAGCAAAACCACAAATAAACATAAAGATAATTTCATAAAAGACAAAATCAATTTTCTGTTCCATTAAAATAAAACCTAATAAAATAACCGTTCCATCGAGGATGTATAACGATATAGAATAAGGTAAATGAAAATACTTAAAGAGTATTTTTTGAGGAATTTCTGTTCCCCCTGTTGTTCCTCCGTGCTTTACAACAATTCCCAATCCGGATCCCATGATGATTGCTGAAAACACAATCACTAAAATCATATCCATTTGGGAAAAATCAATAGCGATGATTTGATAAATAAAATCGAACAACCAGATAAAAACAGGAAACATAATCGACCCATAAGCTGTTTTAATGAAGAAATCTTTTCCTAAAAAGACGAGTCCAATAAGTAGCAGCACTACGTTTAAAATCAAAATCATCGTCGCTGGGTTATATCCCCCGGTTAAATCTTTGATAATAATACTAATACCTGATATTCCCCCAATAACAATATTATTAGGGTTCAGAAAAAAACTAAACGCAAAGGAGGCAATTGCCACACCACAAGTTATATAGATAAACTCTAATATTCTCTTTTTTGTAAATAGTGCTTTCATTTTTACCTCACGTTATAACTTGATTTTAAGTATGCATTAATAAAACCGTCGATGGCTCCATCCATCACACTTGTTACATTATATTCTTCGTATTCTGTCCGCATATCTTTGATTAGAGAATAAGGATGAAAAACATAGGATCTAATTTGACTACCAAATGTATTTTGAGTAATTTCACCACTGGCGGTCTTTATTTTCTTTTCTTGTGATTCTAATTCCATTTGATAAAGTTTTGATTTTAAAATAAGTAATGCTCTTTCCTTATTCTGAATTTGGCTTCTTTCATTCTGACAGGTAACAACAATACCTGTTTGTAAATGAGTAATTCGAATCGCGGAGTCTGTTTTATTGACACTTTGTCCCCCTGCACCACTAGAACGAAAGGTATCAATTCTGATATCTTCCGGAGCAATATGAATATTCACCGTTTCTTCTACTGATGGTGTCACAGCACAAGCGCAAAAAGAAGTGTGACGACGAGCATTACTATCAAAAGGAGAAATTCTGACCAAACGGTGAACACCATGCTCACCCTTTAAATAACCATAAGCTTTTTCTCCGGTAATCATAAATGTAACGCTTTTTATTCCCGCTTCTTCACCATCTTGATAATCCAAAACCTCAAAATTATATTGATGAGCTTCAGCGTAGCGACGATACATTCGAAATAGCATTGCCGTCCAATCCTGTGATTCTGTCCCTCCAGCTCCTGGATGAAGTTCCATAATAGCAGGACAATCATCATATTCTTTACTTAATAATATTTTTATCTCAAAATCACCAAGTTCTTTTGTAATCGTAGCAATTGTTTCTTCAATTTCTGCCGACAAATCTGCTTCTTCTTCCTTGTGCATGGAAAAATATACTTCCAGTTCTTCTAATAATTGATCAATTTTATTCAACGAAGCAATATTATTTTTATTTTCTTTTACTCTTTTTAGGACTTTCTGAGCGGTTTGCATATCTTTATAAAAATCAGCATCTACCATCAATTGTTCGTCCTCAGCAATACTTTGAACTATTTTATCAACATCAATAGTTTTTTTCAGTTCTATGATTCGCTCCGAAAAATCCTCTATTTTCTTTATGATTTCATAGTTTTCCATATTAATCCCTATCTTCCACAGCAGTTCTTATACTTTTTGCCGCTTCCACATGGACATGGTGCATTACGACCGATTTTCGAAGAAACCGCTTGAGTTCTGCGCCTTGTATCTTCTTCTTTTCCGCTTGATGTTGATGTCGCTTTAATAACAACTTCTCTTTGAAGATTATCTTTAATCATCGCTCGATTGACGTATTTTGTTGCATCATTTTCGATATTTTGAATCATTGTTTCAAACTTTTCAAAACCTACTTCTTGATATTGACGTAAAGGATTTATTTGAGCGTAAGATTGTAAGCGTACTGCTTGACGCAATTCGCTCATTGCATCAATATGGTCCATCCAATACGTATCAACAACTCTCAGTAATACTACTTTTAAAAATTCTTTATAGATTTCTGGAGGGAAATTATCCCGTTTTTCTTGCAATAAAACTTCGCATTTAGCTAAAAATGTATTAACTACGCCATCAATAGATAAATCCGTAAAATCTTCTTTTCGAACAAAACCTAGTGGAAAATAAATCCCTTCGATTTCTTTCATCAAATGATTGACATCTACATTACTATTTTTACGATCATTTTCTAAACAAAGATAAGCCAAACGTTGAGCAGTTCCCCACATCATTTTAGTGATAATTTCGGTAATATCATCCAAGAATAAAATCGATGATCGCTGATTATAAATGATTTCTCTTTGTTTTCGTAAAACTTCATCGTATTCCAAAACAGTTTTACGACTATCGAAGTTATTTCCCTCAATCTTTTTTTGCGCACTTTCAACAAAGTTGCTGAACATTCTCGATTCTAGTGGCGTTTCTACCCCTGAACCCTTTTGCATAACAACCATTGAAAGCATCGATTTGAACCGATCGCTACCAAATCGTTTCATCAATTCATCTTCTGCTGATAGATAAAAACGAGTATAACCAGGATCTCCTTGACGACCAGAACGACCACGCAACTGATTATCAATACGACGCGATTCATGGCGTTCTGTACCGATAACAGCTAATCCACCAAGTTCAACAACTCCTGGACCTAGTTTGATATCTGTACCACGACCTGCCATATTTGTCGCGATGGTGATCGCTTTTAATTGACCAGCATTTGCAACGATTTCAGCTTCACGTTCATGTTGCTTTGCATTTAATACATTATGAGGAACTCCTCTTTTTCGTAATAATTCTGATAATAATTCACTGGTTTCAATAGAAATGGTACCCACCAATACTGGTTGACCAATGCGATATCTTTCCCTAATATCATTGGCAATGGCTTCAAATTTAGCTTTTAAGGTAACAAACATTAAATCGGGGTCATCTATTCTAATGACTGGCATATTCGTTGGAATTTCTACCACATACATATTATAGATATTTCTAAATTCTTCTTCTTCCGTTTTTGCTGTACCAGTCATACCCGCTAATTTTTTATACATTCTAAAATAATTCTGGAAGGTAATTGTAGCTACAGTTCTTGTTTCTTTCTTTATTTCAACATGTTCTTTGGCCTCTAAAGCTTGATGTAAACCTTCCGAGAATTGACGTCCATGCATTAATCGTCCGGTAAATTGGTCGACAATGATAACTTTATTGTCTTGAACGACATAATCAATATCTCTGGCCATGATAAAGTTTGCCCGTAAGGCGTTATGTAAATGATGAAGTAAATTAACGTATTTCACATCATAAAGATTATCAATACCGAAGAATCGTTCCGCTTTTTCCATCCCTTTTTCAGTGAATATGACATGTCGTGTTTTGATATCCACTTCAAAATCAGTTTCTTGATTCAACCCTTTCGCAAACAAATCTGCTTGGCTATATAGGTTACCTGTGTTTTTAGCACCACCACTAATAATTAATGGAGTTCGTGCTTCATCGACTAATATAGAATCGACTTCATCGATGATTGCGAAATTTAATGGGCGCTGAACAATATTCTCTTTGTAAATCACCATGTGGTCCCGTAAATAGTCAAAACCTAATTCATTGTTTGTTGAATAGGTAATATCACATAGATATTGTTCTTTCTTTTGTTCGCTGCTTAATTCCCTTAGGTTCAAGCCTACAGTTAATCCTAACCATTTAAATAATTCTCCCATTTCGCGGGCATCACGAGCTGCCAAGTATTCATTGACAGTTACAATATGCACGCCTTCTCCTGGTAAAGCATTTAAATAAGCCACCAATGTTGAGGTAAGAGTTTTTCCTTCTCCTGTTTTCATCTCGGCAATATTACCACCATGAAGCGCAATTGCCCCTTCTAACTGAACAAAAAAAGGTGTCATATGCAACACTCTAGTAGATGCCTCTCTTACCGTGGCGAAAGCTTCCACTAAAATATCATCCATTGTTTCCCCATTTTTTAAGCGTTGACGAAAAATGTCTGTTTGTGCTTTCAATTCCTCATCAGAAAATTTCTTATAATCTTCTTGTAAAGCATCTATTTTTTTGGCGATTTTTTCAACTCTTTTTAATTCTCTGTATCCAGAATCAAATAAACTTTTAAACATATTAGGAATCACATCCTTTCACACTACTAGTAATATGATACCACTTTCACCCCTTTTTTACAAGCATTTTGTACTTTTATCTACCCCTTATAAAATACAATCTCAAAAAAAAGCATTACTTGAATATTTCGTTCAAGTAATGCTTGCTTTCTTTATATAATCAATCTTTTTCGGAAAAAGAAAATAACCAAACTAGTTGATAATAATCCAAGCACATAAACAATGCTTAAACTATTACAACCCGTCTTAACTTCTTCAAAGGTTCCGTAAATATTTAAATCTTCGGTTACTTCTGTATAATCAGTATCCCAAGAGATAAACTTATACCCTTCAACTTGACCATCAAATCCTAAAGCACTTTCTCCATGATTAACTTCTTCTTCGTGAAGGAGTTCGTTATTTGGTCCAAAGAATTTTACCCTATAGGTATAAGGTTTATACACGGCTTTAATCGTCATATCTTCCGCGACATCATCAAATTCCTGGTCCCAGCCGACAAAGTCATGATATGGTCTGGAAGGATTTGCTGGAGCGATTACCTCTTCTTCATATACAATCGTCAATTCTTCAATAATAGAATCATCCCAATCGACAAAGGTAACTTGATACTGATCGCGACTATAATCGGCAGTGAAGCTTCGATCGCTATAAACCTTGGTAACTTGAGGTATCCATCCCTTAAAAGTATGACCACGTACAACTGGTGCTTCGGGAAGGACCGGTAATGTTCCATAGTCTACTTCGCTTACCTTGATGGTGCTACCATCTACTTCATTGATGAAGGTGACGGTGAATTTTTGGATTTCATAAACAGCTGTGACGATAAGGTCTTCTTTTACCGCGGTAATGTCTTTATCCCAACCGATAAAATTATAACCTGTTTTTTTCGGAACAGCTGGGGCAACAGCATCTTGTAAGTACTCAACCTCTATTTCTGTAATCTTCGTTCCGTTTTCATCATTGAAAATGACTTTATAAAGATTAATTTCATAAATACCATAAACATCTAAATCGTATATTACATCAGTAAATGATGTTGACCAGCCGATAAACGTATGGCCTTCTTGATCCGGACTTGGAGCAGTTGCCGATTCATGGAAATTGATAGAATCAACCTTTAACACTTTATTATCTAAACCATAAAAAGTAACGGTAAATTGAGAATCACTATATTTTGCAGATACAGTTAAATCTGATTTTACAGCGCTAATATCGCGACTCCAACCGATGAAACTAGCACCTTGTTTTGCTGGTGCAGTCGGACCAACGGCAGCATTTCCGTAAGGAACTTTGACCGTCGTTAATAGCTTTCCCTCTTCATCCAGAAAAGTAACGGTAAACTCTTGCATTCCAAAATCAACACCATCGCTAAGCGTGTTCGTTCTTGACATGACCTTCATACCATAAACATAAGGTTTATCTTCAACATTCGTATCGGTAAATTCAATTTTTCCCGCTGTAGCATTTGAACCTAGTAATTTAAATACTTGCTCTGTGGAGAAATCCATTGCTGTTTCGCCCCGATAAAGAACATAACTTTTTGCGTCATCGACCGCATCAAAAGTAATCTTATTTCCTTCAACGGTCTTTACTACTTCTAAATGACTGACATCTGGTAATTTAATCGCCGGCATCGAAATAATCTCCGGAAGAATTGCTGGGTTGGTAAACATTTCTTCCTTAATCAATTTCATTCCCCGACCATATAGGCTTGATTGATCTCCTAAATAGCTTTTTTTCAAATAAGTATAATTATAAAATACAGTTCCTTGAACAGCTTTTAGTCTGGTAGAGTAAAGAATTTGATTATAGGCTTCTTTGTAATCTTTTCCCCAGGAATAATTCATTCCCGGAGTTTCTGACATATAAATTCCCATGCCAGAATAAAGAATTACTTTTTTATTTTTAACTACTTTGGCCCACCAATCACATAAATCAGCAAAGGCGGCAGTAGTATGAGTAAATCCCCAATACATTTGCGGAAGAATATAATCAATCCATTCTTCATTTACCCATTTTAAAGTGTCAGAGAATAAATAACTACCATAATGTTCAAATGTTGTTCTGGTATTTGAACCATTAGTAATAGCATTACCATTAATATCGTAGTTAACTTTTCCATCGCCGCTACGCCAAACACCAGAAGGTGAAATTCCTAGTTGTACATGTCTACCAGTTGACTCATTATACATTTTCATGGTTCTATGTAATTCTTCAATAAATAAATCAACCTGTTCTCGACGCCAATTCGCTTTATCAATTCCACTATCAGCACTATAGTTATCCGGTTTATATTTTAGATAAGTAGCTTGATCTGGTTCTGTTAGGATACTATTGCTACCAGTTAATGCACCCGCAGCACCCATATCAGAATAAAAATAGTCATCAAAATGAATAGCATCTACATCATAATTACGAATAACTTCCATACATGTATCAACAATAAATTTTCTAACCGCTGGAATTCCTGGATTCAGGATTGCGCCTCCATCTTTTTCCCCTAAAATATTGCTGGCATCAGCACCGATATTATTTGGGGCATATGAACGAATCATCGTTGCCAGTTCAGCCACTGTTTTATCGCTAGACGCTTTAATCCGATACGGATTCATCCAAGCGTGGAATTCATAACCGCGTTTATGACATTCCTCAATAACCCATGCTAGCGGATCCCAACCTGGATCTAGTCCATAAGTGGTAAACCAATCACTCCATGGATTCATTGTTGAAGGATATAGAGCATCATTATCAATTCGAATATGAAAAATTAATGCGTTCAAATTGTAATAATTCATCACATCGAAGATTTGAATGACTTCTGCTTTATATTCATCAATCTCTTCCGCTAAGGTTTTTCCGCCTTCTCTTTTAATCGTACCAATACAAGAGCTATCCTTTGGAGTAACCCAAATTCCCCTGAAATAAGTATCTTGTTGCTCATAAGCATCTGGTAACATTACGTTTGTTGAAGTTCCTGTGTAGGTTAAATAATTACCATTGGTATCGCGATAAGGAACTAAATTGTATGATTTTACTGTAGGGGCTACCAACAATAATAATCCCAAAAATAAAGTAATTGCCAATATTTTTTTAATTGTTTTCATAAATACTCCTATTTTTCTAAATATATTTTCGTTTGCGAAGGACAAAAACTACCATACATAAACCAAGAACATGATATAAATTGATTTGATTGCAGCCTTTTCCTTCCTTTATCTCTTTTACTTCATAAGAAGCAACAATATCCATATCCCTTGTTGCTACCAAGGTCGTATTGGAAATTATCTCTCCATCAACCTTCCAGCCAACAAACGTGTATCCTTCTTTTTCTGGTGAGGAAATCAAGTGAAACTCTTCGAAAGCCTCTACTTCCAATGTCTTAATTAATCCTTTATTTTCATCCAAGAAGCGAATGGTATACTTTATTTTTTCATAGATTGCATGAACGTCAATACTCTCAGTAATCCATTGCAAATCTCGATCCCAGCCTGAGAAAGTATAACCTTCCTTTTCTAAAGCATCAGTATAGGAAACTGAATCACCATGAAAAACATCAACTTCCTTTAATAATTCATTTCCATTAAAAAATCGTACCCGATATTGATTCCGTTCATATAAAGCAGTGATTGTTTCTTCTTGGGTAGCGTAAACAAGTTCTTTATCCCAACCAGTAAAAGTATATCCCACTATTTGAGGAGCAGCAGGATAAGAAATTTCCTCATTTTCAAACACTCGTTTTTTTTCTATAATTTCTCCCTTATTCCCGATAAAGGTAATCTCAAACTGAGATAAGCCCTTTTCAATGATTGCTTGCGTTTCAATATCCCCGATAATATTAGTAATTGGGATAGACCAACCAATAAAATGATAGCCTTCGGGAATAAAATCTAAATCGGGTGCATCGGCATTTTCCCTATGACCAACAAATTTTATTGCCAGCAAATCCCCATTATGGTCTTTAAAGACTACTTGATGATAAGGTGAAATAGAATAGGTAAAATTAGCTTCCCCTAACGTATTGTTTTTGGAAACAGGACGAACCCCATATAGATAGTTCCCCTCTTCAACCCTATCTTGATAATGGTAATATTCATTACTATTACCACCAATAGTCGCAATCAGCTCTTCATTTGAGTAGGATAATTGCATTTCACTAGTACGATAGATTGCATAAAACTTAGCTTCTTCTTGTTTCGGGAAGATAATTTCATAACCTGAATCATTTTTCCGTATATACAAATCGGTAACCTTTTCCAACACGATATTCTCATAATAAGCTAAGGTTGGTAAGATTGTTTTTTGATTCCAACAATTTTCAAGAATTGGTGCTACCTGAACTCCTTTCGGAGAAGCGCTATTGACATAGGCTTCTTTTAAATGACGGTAACTAAAAATAGCAATTCCATTGACATTTTTTTGTGTATTTAAATAAAGCATTTGGTGGTAAAATTCCTCTTCCCCTGGCCAATATTTTCCCCCAGTCATATATAATCCAATACCAATATATAAATTAACTTTCTTTTTCTCTACTACTTTATTCCACCAAGAAACTTTTCCGTGGAAGGAAGAATTGGTTGTTTCGAAACCATGATAGCATTGTGGGCAGATGTAATCAATCCACTCTTCGTTAACCCAGCGTAAGCTATCACAATATAAAGGGTCTCCATAGTGTCCTCCCTGTCTTGTAAGAGAACCTGTTGAGGAAGCATCCCCATCTTCATTGTAAGTAACTTTTCCATTACCATCTCGATATACTCCAGAAGGACTTATACCAAATTGAACAATCTTATTATTTTGACGGTTATAAGCTCTGATTTGTTGGCTTAAACGGTGAATAAAATTACTTACATTGTCTCGGCGCCAATCTGCTAGCGACATTGTTGTATGACTAGCCTTATAATCAGCATCATCTTGATTACCAATACCAGTGGTATAAAAATAATCATCAAAGTGAATGGCATCAACATCATAATTTCTAACGACTTCCATACAAGCATTGACAAGAAAATTTTGTACTGTTTGTTTTGCAGGATTTAAAATAACGACATTTGATCCTTTCAACATATTGTTTACATCTGATGCTGGATTTGCTGCAGGAAATTTCTTTGCAAGACTCGTCATATCTATAGTTGCTGCTCCAGTAGAAACTCGATATGGATTCATCCATGCATGAAATTCAATCCCCCGCTTATGGCATTCCTCAATAACCCAGGTCAAAGCATCCCATGTAGTATCTACTTTCCAGTATTTTGAAGTAGGGCTCATCGATGTAGTGTATAAAGCATCATTTAATATCCGCACATGAAAAATCATGACATTAAGATTGTAATAGCTCATTACATCAAGAACAGAGGTAATCTCTGCTTGATATTGCGTTTTACTACGATAACTAGCAACATCAGCTACATAAGCACTCACCCAAACAGCACGAAAATCAGTGTTTTTCGCTACATATTCAGTAGCAATCTTTACCGTTTCATCGGTTCCTAAATAGGTAACAGGCTTATCTGAATTTGTTTCCGTTAGTACTTTTTCTTGAGCGCTAATAATCATTCCACTAGCGAAACCAAGGATTAATATAAGAATGAAAATGAAGCGGCTTTTAAAGTTCATTCGTTTTCTCCTGTTTAATTTATCCTAACAATTATATCATTATTCTTCGATAAAGTAAACGCTTTTTATATCTATAATATCTTAAGGCATGAAAAAAAGGTACAAAATTTTGTACCTTAACTATCTATTTCTCTACTCATCTGGTGATTTGTTCGTTTCAATAATTCCATAATCATGGTCATCGCGGAGATAGACAACTGCGACTTTGTCTGTTTCAACATTTAAGAATACGAAGAAATTGTGACCAAGCATCTCCATTTGAGTAATTGCATCTTCTGCTGTCATCGGTTTCAACTCAACAGATTTTGATTTAACTAAATTGGTAACCATGACTTCAGTCTTCATCTTCTCTAAATCAAAATCATTATTGGTTGCATAATATTGAGAAACTCCAGCACGACGTTTTAGACTTGAATAAATCTTTGATTTGTGACGACGAATTTGGGCTTCCAATTTGTCTACTGCCAAATCAAGAGCATTTAAGAAAGTATCTGCTTTAACCTCAGCACGTAGAAGAATATTTCTTGTAGGAAGGGTAATTTCAATGGTCTTACCATCATCATACTCTTTACATAGGATATTTGCTTCTAAATCTTCGCGTCGATTAAAGAATTGATCGAGTTTTGCTAATTTTTCTTCAGCATGCTCTTTGATTTTTGGAGTAAAATCAATTTTGTTCTTTGTACGCACTGTAACTTTCATAATCTCATCTCCTTTGCTATTAGGTTACACCTTATTATACCATTTTTTTATTGGAAAAACAATTTTTTATATTTTTAAAATTATACAATAATAATTTGAATATCCAAGCCAATCTCTAAGAAAGCTTCAAAAATACTCCCCATTTCTTCCAAGATAAAATCTTCCATAATCAATAAAACAATTTTTCTATGGACAAGCATTGCCTCTTGTAATAATTGTCCTAGTTTTGAAGAAAAAGCAAAGAAAATCTCATCATTGGTTGTCAGATAACAACAGGATTCTCGTAAATAATAAATTCCAATAATGCGTTTCCCGATAATGATTATTTCATCTTCTTTGATTTCTCTACAGTTTGCACAACTCCAAAAAGAAAACAAATCCAAAATTGTCCGTTGCTTTTTGCATTTCATTCCTACCACCATAAATATAATAGGGTCATTCAAGCTTTTTTACTTTTAAAAAAAGAAGTTGCTTGATAAACAACTTCTTATATTACAATATTTACGATTTTCTTAGGAACAACAATCACCTTTTTAATCGGGTTGTCGCCAATCAAAGTTTTAATCTTCTCGCATTCTAATGCTTTTTTCTGTAACTCATCATCGGTGATGGTTGCTTTAACTTCCAATTTCTCTCTTATTTTTCCATTGATTTGAATCACAATCGTCACAATATCATCCTTAATCTTGTTCTCATCATACTTAGGCCATTTACTGTAAGCAATCGATTCATTCTTATTCAAAACAATTTGATATAGCTCTTCTGTTAGATGAGGAGCAATTGGATTTAATAATTTCAAGAAACCTTCCAGATATTCATAAGGAACACTAGTATTTTTATAGCATTCATTGATGAAAATCATCATTTGACTGATTGCTGTATTAAAACAAAGCGTCTCATAATCCTCAGTTACTTTTTTAACGGTTTGATGATATACTTTTTCTAAGGCTTCGTTTTCATCAACAATAGTAGCTATTTCTGTATATAATCGATATACTCGCTCTAAAAATCTTCTTGGTCCTTCTACTCCTGTTGTAGACCACGGTTTGGTTGCTTCTAATGGTCCCATAAACATTTCATATAAACGAAGAGTATCCGCACCATATTGATTCACTACATCATCGGGATTGATTACATTTCCTTTTGACTTGCTCATTTTTTCACCATCTTCACCAAGAATCATTCCCTGATTGAATAGTTTTTGATATGGTTCTTTCGATGAGACAACGCCACAATCATAAAGTACTTTATGCCAGAATCGCGAGTATAGTAGGTGTAGTACAGCATGTTCTGTTCCGCCAATATATAAATCTACTGGTAACCAGTAATTTACCAGTTCTTGCACTTTCGGATCAGATAAATCTAGAAAACCATCATTTTCTCGTAAAATATAGCCGATATAATACCAACAACTTCCTGCCCATTGAGGCATGGTATTGGTTTCCCGTCTTCCTTTTACTCCGTCGCTACGAACAACTTCCACCCATTCACGAGCATTCGCCAATGGAGATTCACCTGTTTTACTCAAAGATATCTTTTTTAGAATCGGTAATTCCAGTGGAAGTTCATCAAGATCAAGGACTTCAATTTGACCATCTTCATAAATAATGACTGGGAATGGTTCACCCCAATATCGTTGACGCGAAAATATCCAATCTCGTATTTTATAATTTACACTCTCATAGCCACGATTATTTTCTTTCAAAAACTGAATCATACGGTCGATTCCTTCTTGTTTAGAAGTACCATCAATAAATCCAGAATTAATATGAAGGGCATCATCGCAGAATGCTTTTGTACTGATATCCCCATCAAGCACAGCGATAATTTCTAAATCGAATTTCTTGGCAAATTCATAATCTCTTTGGTCATGAGCAGGAACCGCCATAATCGCTCCAGTACCATAACTTGCAAGAACATAATCAGCAATCCAAATCGGGATTTGTTTTTGATTGACAGGATTAATTGCATAAGCTCCTGTAAAGACTCCCGTCTTTTCTTTATTTAAATCAGTACGGTCCAAATCTGATTTTGATTTTGCATAGTCAATATATTTTAGTACTTCTGCTTCTTGTTCTGGGGACATGATTTTGGTAACCAATTCATGTTCTGGTGATAATACGCAATAAGTTGCACCAAACAAAGTATCCGCTCTTGTAGTGAATACCTCAAAACTAAAATCAGTATTGGCGATATCAAAGATTACTGTCGCACCGACGCTCTTTCCAATCCAGTTTCTTTGCATGTCCTTGACTGACTCTGGCCAATCAACATCATCCAAATCATTCAATAAGCGTTCAGCATAAGCGGTAATCTTTAATACCCATTGACGCATCGGTTTCTTGATGACTGGAAAATTACCTCGTTCGCTGACCATTTTTCCATTTAAATTGATTACTTCTTCATTGGCTAATACTGTACCTAAGGCTTCACACCAATTCACTTCAATATCTTTGATTTCAGCAAGTCCCTTTTCAAATAACTTTGTAAAGATCCATTGCGTCCATTTATAATATTTAGGATCACAGGTCGCAAGTTCTCGGTCCCAATCATAAGAAAATCCAAGGTTCAACAATTGTTTTTTGAATACTTGAATATTATTTTCCGTAAATTCTCTCGGGTCCCTTCCTGTATTCATCGCATATTGCTCAGCTGGTAAACCAAAAGCATCCCATCCCATTGGATGCAAGACATTAAACCCTTGCATTCGCTTCATCCTTGAAACGATATCCGTTGCGGTATATCCTTCCGGATGCCCCACATGTAGACCAGCACCACTTGGATAAGGAAACATGTCCAACGCATAAAACTTAGGTTTATCTTTAGTATTCTCCGTTTTAAATGTTTTATTCTTGGCCCAATAAGCTTGCCATTTTTTTTCTATTTCAAGATGATTATAACTCATTTTTTTCGCCTCCAGTTGCGAGTGTTTGCCCTAGTTTTGTTGAATTGACAATCATTAAAATGAACCCGATATAATATAATAATATCATTCCAAATAAATTCGAAAGTAGATTCCCTAATGTATAAGGTACCATCACATAAATCATCAATTGCCACAACTTAGAAAACTTAACCCCAGAACCAATGTTTATTTTTTGAAAGACTGTCGTAATCAAACTCCAGATAACAATGCTGCCAAGTGCTTCAAAAATAGCAACTAAAGCATTAGCAACGACAATATATGGTCTAAAAGTAGCGACCTTAGCCGATATTATCGGCAATACAACATCCCAAAATGCTGCATCACCTTGATATGCTCCGCTAAAATCTAAGTTTTCCAAACTTGGATAATCAGCATAGGACAATAAAATATTTGTATAAACAGTGTAATTAAAGAGAACTCCATTTTTAGTAAAGAGAATCGTTGGAACTGTCGATTGTTCTATTTGCGACAATTCTTTTAAAGTGACTTTTAAAATTATTCCACTTTTTAAAGCTTTAGTATATAAATATTCTGTGTCTCCGGTATCATGAAATAACTGACCATGTTTGATATAAAAGGGTATTTCTTTACCATCACGATAAAACTCTTCCCGTAGGGCTAATTTTTCGCGATAATCAAAGTCTCCCTCGTTATGAATCATCAATAAATTCGGTAATGACATTAATAGAACCAAAACAACCAAAAACAAAGCCGTCAACCAACGACTATCGGTTTGATAGTTTACAATTTCTTGTGGCGAAAACAAACCACTTGACATTCTCCGAATCAATTTCATCAGTAATCTCCTTATAATACACTTATTATAGCAAAAACAACTTCCTTTATCAAGTACCAAAGTTAAATATAATCGGACAGCAAAACGCTCCAAAACAACTACTATATTAACCGATTATTTCCTATGGAAAAAAGCTTAGTTTTAAAAACTAAGCTTTTAATTTACATTAGGACTATTCTCCGAATAAGGTTCCAATAAATCGGTTTCTAAATGTTGACCCCAATCCATAACAGGCGGAGTTGTCGTTTCAATCACAATATCTAACCTGACAATTCTTGACAGTAAGGCATCTCCCAAAATGACAAAGTCATTTTCTTCATTTCCTGTGATAGGAATTTCCTCTCCCTGTTCATTTACATGGGTTGGATCATAAATTGTATAACTGAACGTATATTCTTTTGGCATATCGATACCGATGACATAACCACCAGAAGTATTCGTTGTAAATGTTCCATGATCCAGATAAGCATTTGGATCCACCGGATCATAAGTGTAAGTAGCAAACAAGCCCATACGATTATTTAAGATAAAGTCATCTTCCGTTGTCCAACTAGTAAGGTTCCTATCCTTTGCTTTATTAATCAATTCTAAGAACAATCTAAAGTTATTTAGTGAACTACTTAAGGCTATTCCCTCATCAAAATGAATAGTGATATCAAATCTTACGTTGTTCGTAATATCTTGAATCGCTATTTTATAATCCGTATAATATAAAGAACTTTGGTCATCTTCATATTTCTCTGAGTATACACGATAGCGAATATAGTTAAATTCTATACCCTTTGCTCCTGATTGCGGATTGTAGTCCGCCTCTAATGAGAAGTTTTCAAAAGTGTAATTCGCTGTTTCGAGAACGGTTTGTAGTGTATAAGTAACGCCATTATAAACAAAGGCTAATCTATCACCACTAGTAATAACAATGTTTTTACGTTGTTCATTTTGAATAATTGTTCCATCTAAACTAACGTAAAACTCTTTCTCAAAAGTATCAACTCCATCTGTGTAAGTATAGACATTTCGTTCAAAGGTGTAGTCAAGCCCAGGAATTCCATCTGTTCTTGATATCGTGTAGGTCTTATTATTACCTCCAACATTTAAAACAAACTCGTCATAATCACCTGAAACAAAAGTCACATCTTGACCAGTAATATCCTTAAAATCTGTTCCTGCTTCATTTACAAGGAAAACAACATTTTGCATGACATTGTTTTCATCAACAGTAGTATATGGCGTATAGCGATAAACTACATCGGTATCATCATAAGTATAGCGAATATTATTATAAACGAAATCATCTTTTGTACCGACAACAGTGATGCTCGATTTATTCAAATCCTTATACCAAATTCCATTATCACTCACATAGAATGATTGTTTCAATGAAGTGTTATAAGTATATTCTCTTAAGGAATAAACATTCTTAAAGATGTATTCCACATCTAATGATGTAAAACGATATTGATCTCCAGTAAAGACAATCTCACTGCCAGAACTGTTTAAAATCTTTTCTCCATCTGTACGAACATAGAAATAAGCAGTTTGTGGCGAACCGTTAGAATAAGTATAGGAAGTGTATTCATAAGCTGAATAGGTTGTACCACTATAAACAAACTCATGCATATCACCAGTTGCTGATACTTCTTGAAGATCGTTATTTAGCACAATTGAAGCATCGCTATTGGCATAGAAATAAGCAGTTTGCATTGCACCATAAGTATAAGGGAAGTACCTTAAAGCACTATAGTCTTCACCTAAATAACTAAATTCTTCCGCTGTTCCTGTTGGGGAAATGCCATTTAAATCACTATCCAAAATCATCGATTGATCTTCACTGACATAGAAATACTCAACTTGTACTTGGTTATATTGATCATAATAAGCATATGGAGTATAACTGAATTTCGCTGTTCGATAAATTAGCGCATCTTCTGGCAAAGTGAATATTGGTTTATATGAAGTAATATTTGTTCTACTAACCAAGCCGATCATATAAATCAAAGAACGGTGGTTGTAAATATTATCCGATGAATAATCATGTTCATTATAGTGAATACCATTTGGTAGACAAACAATCTCTCGATCAGTAGACTCACGTAAAACAGCATAAGTTGCCGCAGTAATTCGGTCAACAGAAAGCAAGGTATCGATTGTTGTTAACATGGTTTCCGTAATGAATGTCGCATTTTCAATATAACTACGAATATTCTTATCCTTAGTAATTGATAAGCTCGTTAAGTCTAAATGCCAACTAATCCAATTTCCTGGTTCAAACAGATAAGTTTCTACTCCTTCAGTAAAGCCAAATTCATAGTAAACATTGAATAAGTATTCTTTTGGTGGAGCGGCAGGGAAGAATTCTATCGAAACCCCTTCGCCTTCCACAATTTCAATACTGAAATATTCGGTTTGTTCTTCCTCGGTTAAGTCACCACCAGCGTATTCAACATGTAAATAATCCGTATCAATACCAAAGTAGGCATTGCTTAGAGTATAATCAAAGCGATAGGTTGGTGTTTTTTCCCGACCAAAGGCAACTGTATATACATTATTATACGAATCGAAGTTTGGATTACCTGCTCCAACAGGGTCACTATCCACGACACCACCATCGATGAAAACGGTATTGATCGCTTCTGGTGTGACGATATATTCTTGAATAATATGAGTGAATGTTGAAGTGTTAATCCCATTTTCCGCTGTGATCAAATAATTTACATTGTATACTTTTTGAGCCGGATCGGTTTCATCAACAGTCACATTGGTAATCTCATAAGTTGCCAGTGGTGAAATGTTGAAGGCTGACAAATAACTTGGAATTGACGTTGCTTCATCAATATCCGTAAAATAAGCTTTTGTAAATTGCGTTCCAAACAACACTTCTACTGGATCAGCAATATTGCTACTTGCTCCTGCTGGTAAGAATGGTTGATCATCGAAGGTAATCAGCTCTACACTACAAGCTGAACTCATCGCTTTTTCAAAAACAACATAATAGACAACTTCTTGTGTCAATCTAAATTCCAAAATATAGATTCCACTATTTAGCTGACTATTGATATCTAAATCAATGATTAACGTTCCATCATCCCAAGTATAGTCTTCATTAAATGCACTATCGCCAACCGTTTCAACAACCACACGCCCATTGTTTAGGGTGCTGGCATAACTATAATTCGTAACTAAATTAGCAGGAATACAGTTTTCACCAATGGTTTGACCTTGATCAGCATAATGATACATTTTGATATTGTTTTTCATATCTAATCCGTTTGGTAAATTCTTAGTAGTATAGGTTACTAATAAAGAACCATTGACAGAGGCAACATCATCATAAGTTCCTCCACTGATATCAACAACAGCAATATTGGTAATTGGTGTAGCTGCATAGTTCACTCCACCATTAACTCTTAAATCGATGATTTCACTACAAGTTTTTGGAGCAGTAATGATAATATTGACAAAGTATTCCGTCTCTACTGTTCTATCTTCTGCCTGAACAATGAAGGTGTAACTTGGAATTCCACCATCTTTTGATGTCATGATATCTCCAGGAACTAAATTTGTTCCCATAACGATTGGGCGTAAACTACCTTCTTTGAAAATCGCATTGTATGATAGTTCGTAATTAGATAACAGATTCACTAAAAATGAACTAGCATTAGCTTCATCAGCATTAGAAGCGACGTAGAAAGTAATCTCTTTTTCCCGATTATTATAATCTTCTTGAACATTATTGGTAATCGTATAATGAATCGTCGGATTGGTTCGGTCCGTTCCTTCTAATTCAATCTTAAATACAGTCGTAGCAATCGACTTTTTCAATTGCTTCATCATATAGTAAATTCTATAGTTAACACAAGCGGTATTTAATTCGGTTGTCGGGTCGCCATTTTCATCAAGAACATAAAAGTTATTGACATCATCAGCACTTCCCCCACGCCAAGTAGCGTCATTCACCGGATTTCCTTGAGAATCGCTGGTTAAATATTCATCCAAATAAATTAACATAACATTATCGGGCAAGAATTGACCTTCTTCGATACCATCTGAACTTGCCAATGCATAAATACCGACAGAATCTGTGTAATCACCAATATCCAAACCTGCAACAGCACAAAGCGATGTTAATGTCTCCGTTAGATTAGCCATATCATTTGGATCATTAATATCTAGTCCATATCCCTTACTATCTAATAACCCTACTAAAATGTTCGAACCTGTATAATTTGGATCAGTATATTCATTGTAAGCATCGTAATAACAAATCTCTGCAACAATTGCCAGTTTATCATCATCATTTAATGTTATTGATGAGACAATGGTATTAAACAAAGATGGCGTTGCTTCCACTAAAAGGTCGATGATTCTTTCCATATTGTAAGAAGAAATTTTACTATCCCCAAGACCTGGTCCTAACAATGCAGTTATTTCATCCTTAAAGAAAGTTGCGTTTGCTGATAGAGCACGAGCTAAATAGTACTCCTTATTCGTTTGATCAGGAAGCACTTCTTTTAATACCACAGCCCTTCCCGCGCCTCCACTTTCATTATTGAGAACACTCTCTACGATACTGAGTTTACTTGCACTCGAAATATAATCATCAATACCATTCGTACTATCGTGCAATACCGTATGATAATAAGACCCATCCCCACTGGCTTTTGTAGCTATACCGCTAATCTTGTCAGCTCTTGTGGTTGCAGAAGGAATGGTAACGCTCAAATTAGCCGAATAGGCATTATAAATTACGGTGATAATTTCCCTTTTATCGGCAATCGATAAGGTAGAAGCTAAACTCAACAAGTGAGATTCTAAATTAGAACTCATCGATGTCGAGGCATATAAAGCTTTGGTTACTTCTCGCATCGCTGCTTCTTGATTTTGATTATAAAATATAGTTTTTAGAAAATATTTAATCGTATCCGCTTGTAAGGTTGCATTAATAAATGACGAATAATTGTCTTCGCTTGAGTATTGAAAATAAGAACCATAAGAATGATAATTATAGTAAGGCCAACTCGTTGTATAATAAACGTAGCCAACGTTCTCTTCACCGCGATAATAACGTTGTGACGAAACCCAAGTATATTGGAAACCATTATTTCGCCAACGATAATATCCATTTGTATTAGTATTTCCCATATAGGTAATTCTTCTTGCAGTTGTTCCTGCTGGGGTTTCTGCCGTATAAACTCCGGTAGCATTTTCGTAACTACCACCTGTTAATTGGTATGGTGCCGTGTATACGGTATTGCCACTTGAGTAAATTGAATATCCGTAATTTGGGTTAACAGCATTAAAGTTATTGCTACTATCTGCTCGTAAATAGAAAGTTCCTAAACTATTATATACATCAGCAGTCATCGTAGCAGAGTTCTTAATGGTATTCCATAAAGTAGTAGCTTCTGCTGTTGTTAAATCATCAATCACACTATTAAAAGTGGCTTGTTGAGAAGTATAATTAATTCCATTATATTTTGCTATCAATTGTAATTTACCATTATCGGATAAATTAAAACTGTTTTTTAGACTCGCCAGATTGCTATCATTGATATAAGGATCATTTAAAATATTCGTATACAATGTATTCACTTGTGAATCACTCAAAGCAGCCAAACGATCCTCATTTGTTAATTGACTATACAAATTATTAACAATCGTATCGCTGACTACTGAACTATCGCCAAAACTTGAAGCAAATATTGTTTGTAATTCCGTTGCCGACAAGTTATCAACAACACTATTCAAGATAGTTAAAGTTGTCACATCAGTAAAAAGAGCTTCAATTTCAGTAGCATACATTGTAGGATTTGATTCTAGAAGCGCTAAGTAATTAGTAACTAAAGCCCCTGTTTCCGTAGGATAATAATTTGCCAGACTAGCTAAGTAAGTTGAATTATTAACCAAGGTATTCATCATTGTTACTTTCATTGCCGCCGTAACATTGGCATCATTCAATATATTCGTTAGTAACGTGATGAATCGAGGTTCTGTTACAAAGGCATTGATTAAGGCTGTTGAATTGCTTGCATTAGACAATAAGGTTTGTAAAACCTGTTCAAAATCAGTAGTCCCGCTATGACTTGCATACATTGATTCTAAGATATCCAAAGAATAATCAGCATTGGCATAAACGAGATTTTTAATCGCTGAATGGTTAGAAAGAATGCTATTATACAGCGTATTAATTTCTCCTGATGTTTGATATTGACTATCTAGAATGGCAATGTTCGCCTCTAAATCGATTAATAGCATTTGTAATGCTTCTAGCATAATCGTTTCTTTTAAATCTATTTCGTCGATTAAATGCTCATTTACCTTACTATAAGGGACAAATTGAATATAATCGGCAATATATTGGTTGGTAATGATACTAGGATCGGTTTGTGTAGTATCTCTTAATGGGAATAATTGATTAAAAATACCACCATTATATTCTCTAGATAATTGTTCTGTCAATGTTTCCCCACCAACTACAATTCCATCTCGCGTATCTTTGTAATAGGATTTAATACCATAAGAAACACCACTTGTTGTCCCCGCTGCAAATGGAGTAGGCGAATAGTCGATTTCTTTGGTTGTTGCCATATAACGCAACAAATTCTGCATAGTCTGGGCATCGCTAAGATTACTAACATTCAGAATATTAGAGTCTGTCCTACCTAGAATATTTACGTTTTCAACAAAATTAATTAAATAACTAACGGTAATTTTATTGAAGATTTGACTTGGAGTATAGTTTGTATTAGAAGCAATATATCCAATCAAGGCTCCACAAGGATAATCAGTACCATTCGTTACACCAAGATAATCCGAATTTATCGTAAGATTAGTACCGCCTGATAAAATTTCTGCCAGGTTTGTTGAAGAAACTTGAATTGGCGTTATATCTCCATAGTTAATCGCATTGGCGATGTAAACTGGGTCATCAGTGGTAATATAGTTAACAAACTTATAAATAAAGATTAGTCCATACATTCCACCAACAACTTTAGTAGCAAAAATATCACCATAGTTTACGACATTAACTACCGAGTTAACACCTAGACACAAGAATCCTGCTGCTTTACAACGAGGTTCTTCTGTTGTCCAAGTATCATTAAAGCCATTGTACGCGAAAACATCGCCATAATTAATGCTAAACTCAATTTTTTGTTTGTGAGGATGAATATTATAACAACTACCCCCACTTACAATACTTCCGCTACCTAAATCGACACCAAACTCATCTTTTTCATTACGGACAATAATACCACCCGCATTAACCCAAGAGTTTCCTGCCGAAGTACAAATTGAGTAGATACTACCGTTGTTGGCTGAATCCTTGATTTGTGCGTATTGGTCAAGCATCAAGAAACAGATTCCTCCTGTTTCAACTTCGAACTCACCAGCATAACTTCCATAAGATCCAGCACCAATGATATAATTGATATTTAAAATATTTCCTAGATTAAAGCAAGAAGATAAAATAGAGGCATTGATTGCCGTAATTCCTGCCGCACGGCATACTCCATAATATTCACCAGAATTAGTATAACCTGATCCTGAATAATTTCCACGGATAGTAATGTCACCATTATTAACGCAATTATGAATCGTTCCATCAACATCCGGATCCATAATTACATCATCAACTGATAAATTTTCATCAACAAATATCTTTTGGTTGGCATTTTTATAACAAATACCAGAGGCATAAACGTTGAAAACAACAACGACACCACTTGCTTTGGTATTCGATGTTACTTCAATATCGCCACCATTAAAAATATTTTTTGCTTTACAATTGATACTTACTTCTTCAAAACAACCGAAAACCTTCAATTTTTTATAATCGGTTGAACGGTCATTAGTAGAATATAAAGCATTTAAATATGTTCCTTGAGTCGTTTTGGTAAAATTGACTACAATATCGCCATCGTTTCGAATATTATCTAAATTAAAGTTTAATCCTACGGTATTTCCTGATAATACAAGATTATAGAAATTAACCGGATTTGAAGTTACATAGTTGATATTGCGATAATTATAAGATGCTTTTAAATTCGTATATGTACCGATATATTTATCTGGGTTACTCTTTGTGTTATCTGTCATAGTGACAGGATAAGGATTAGATGAACTATAGGTTACAGTTATAATATCCTTTACAACCTCATTATCCGATACTACACACGGAGCATAACGCCATAAGATTGAGATATCTATTTCTTGTGTTGGTAAGGCTTGTAAAACTTTTTGATTATTATTATAAACATATTTCTCGGCAAAATTATAAGCCCCATTAATGTTTGTATTGGTAGCTGTTGTATAGGCTACACCGGCTACGTTTAAATTAATGTTTGGCAACAAATAATAATTACCGCTTGAACCATATCGCGTATGTCTTGGTGATAATGAATTATTATTGATAATATTCATTACCGAACGACTCGATAAACTACTATAATTTAGTGTAGATGCATCTACCTCATTCTTAATATTGATAACACCTGCAATATTGGCATTGGTCGATTCTTCTCGTACATACATGGTGATATTACCATTGTTTAAAAATTTACCAATTTCATCATAGCCATAGGTATGTAAACCAAAAACACCAGCGGCATAAAGGCGTCCATATCGATAAGTAATACCATTAACACCAATGACAATATTTCCATCATTTTCTAATTCTATTGCTTCATTGGTTATACCACTACCGACTACACCACCAATATATTGATATAAATTGCTGATGTCCGTAGAAGAAGAAAATCTCATCGCATAAATATTCATACTGTTCAAACAATTCTTCAAACTGTTTGCGCGGTTGATTTTTCCGATAATTCCGCCAATGCTTGAACCACTAATACCAGCTGACCCGGTTGTTAATGTCTGATATGAACCATCGATAATACCTGTTGTGGTACAATCTTTAATCGTTCCTAAAGTACTATAACCAACAAGACCACCAGCATACACCAGACCGATGCTGTTTAGCACTGTACTCGTTCCATCACTGGTATAATTATTAGCTTTAGTTGTTAGAATGATTTTACCATTAACATTTACATTTTCTATTAATCCACCCTCTTGTTTACCCGTTACAATACCGATTGCATTGGTTTCCATATAAGTTCCTTTACCCTCTAAATCAAGGGGGCGAATCAACGCATCAACAAAGTTGATATTCTTAACCGTTCCTGCCAGAATCTCAAAAAAGCCATAACAACGATAACTATTATAAGAGATTCCTTTTGTAATGGTCATATTGAAAATAGAATTGTATGGAGATAGACTGCCATCTTGCAACAAGCAATCAAAGCCATCATCGGCTTTTTCTGCACTTTGAAAATTACCCGAGAAAACTGCACTCGTTTTATAAAATGCTTCTTCGGTAACAGCAGTGGCATCTATACTATTAATCAGCCGATAGTCTTCTCGTCTAAAAGTACCATATCGAGCAATTAAACTAGTCATATATACCAAATCACTAGCTTTACTAACAGCAAAATAGGTTTCTTCATTAATGTCTGTTGTATAGACCAATCCTTGAAGAATTGGATAGGTTAATTTTAAAATATTGTGATAGTTAGCTGGATAAGTAATATTAGAAAACCATCCATTATTTACTTGTTCCGTACCCTCTGTTCTATAGTATGGGAAATAATCATCACTATAAAATTGTGATGTTGTTAATCCAACGACATTTGTTTCTACACCCAAGGTTAATTGTGATGTTACAGGATCAATATACATTTTCTTTGGTGCAGTAACAGTATCAATCAGAATACTCGAATCATAATAAACATCGGATACTACTCCACCTTCACTTTCCATATTTTCATATAAGATAGCAAAGCGTACCCCTTGTGATTGTTGTGATACTGATTCTGAAACTACTCGATTAATCGCAACATAAGAGTTGGTAAACACACCATAATTATAAACCATTAATCCAGCAATGGCGAAAAAACCACCTTCTACGGTTAATCCGGAAGCATTACCACGAAAATCATGTAAATAAACATGGCTTACCGTACCGAAGTTTTCACCAATAAAAGAAGAGGCAGTACTTAAAGTTTTAAATTTATCGGGTTGTAACATAATAACATCTTTTAATCCGACATTCCTTACTATTCCACTTTCATCTATCTTTGCAAAGAGAGAATAACAACTTAAACTATAAGAACCCTCTTCATAAAAAGCGTATTCTTCTAGGTTGTTAATAGGAGCATAGAATAAATTGGATATTACAAACCCTTGCCCATCAAAAATACCTTGAAATCCCTTCTCTCCCCAACCAATCGGTTTAATAAACTTATAAACCATCGATGCTTCATTATAATCAATATCATCACCTAGCACATAATGAAAGGTAAGATATTGCGATTTATAGGTTGGTGAGTTACACACTTCACCAAAATAATACATTTCTAATCCATTACCAATGACAATCACATAATCTTTAGTTCCATCTGTCATAACTGTTTGAGGATTAATTGGATTTCCGTTTACATCAACAAATAAAGCCATGTCTACATACTTGACGTTGTTTGTTGAGACATTTTTTATTTCAGCAAGTTCACTATTCCAAACTTCACCGCTTAGTCTTGTTGCTTGGTCTATCTTTTCAACATCACTAAGAATGACCTTAGTCCCAATAAATAGGAATGTTATAGCGACAGCTATAGCAATAATTCCCAGCATTATTTTCTTTATCAAGGTTCTTGTCTTCATAACTAACTCCCTCCATGTGGGATTTCATCTATTCCCCAAATTTGGGAAAAACGATTAGCCTGAACAATTTCTACTTTGATATTTAAAATCAAATCGCAAGTATCGATATAGGTTCTACTAATCCTAGGAAGATAAGCGTCGCCACCAAAAATGAAAGGCAGACTCGCTAAAACCCCTTTTTCTAACGGCTCAGTATAATATACATACTTTGTTTCTGCGTCGTAATACCACGAGCTATCATATCCTACTTCTCCACTGACACGCCATTCTTCATCCGTTAAGTGAAATGGAAAAATATTATCCCCTTCGTGGTAAATCGAGTAGATTTGTTCTGTATTAAAGCTATAATAAAATCTCGTTACCTTCCATTCATCAAATACTTTAATTCGCAAGTATGATGTAATATCTGGTGTTAATTCAATTTTCACTTTAAAATCATCAAGAAAATAAGGATTGTATTCACTTTCTTCTTCGTATTGTTCTAAAACGATAGATTTTAAAGCCCCATTAATATATAATAATCCCTTCTCGCTGTCATAACAATTAGGAGCAGCGGCTGGGTCGAATGCATTTTTAGTTACTAAAACTTCATTTTCATCAAGATATTCAAAGAAAGCTTTAATTTCAACTTCCATACCTCCAATGGTAATATCCCCTTCAATTGACCCATCTTTCGATAACCAACTGAAAGTAAGCGGAATGATAATCGATAATACTAATACAATGATTAAAAGAATAATATAAGGAGAATGTCTTCTAATGATCTGTTTCATAGTCAGCACCTCCATAATTATCTAAACTTTGAATCGCTTGAATCTTTAGAGTAATATTAAATTGTTTAGTTAAATAACCATCAGTTACAGTAAGACCATAGTAGTCGCCAAAAAAGGCTACTCTTAGAGAAGCCGTGTTTGAGCCTGATACCGTTGTCAATTCTCTTCCTTCTCCTTCATAGAATAAAGTTAATTGTTCAAAATTATAATTTTGTATAGCTTGATAAACATGATTAGGATTGCTAGATGAGAAAGAAACAATATTCTGAGTATAGGTGGCATTACCAATAATCGAGCGGATTAACGCACTATAATCAACAACACTACTAGGATTTACATCTAGGATGACTAAATAAAGTAATCCAGGAATGTTTTTTGGTGTCAGATTACTACTATCATTATCCAGTATTTCTACACGACAACGAGCAGGAATTAATCCCGAAGTAATATCTCCTGTATTGGTAATTGAAATATCATAATAAGTAACTAAACTATTAAAAATGGCACTTTTATCTGAAGCAATATCATTGGCAAGATCAACATAAGCCAAGTCGTATAAGTCGATAGCATGAACAATGGTTCCGCTACTATTGACTTCAACTTCAATATCAGCCTTTACTTCACCCATTGCAAATGTACCTTCTTTTGAATCTGTATCAGTAAGGTAGGCTAAAGATGTCCCTAAGCCAATCGCTAGAACTATGATTAAAGCAATATTCAAGATTATTAATCTAACATTTTTATTCATTGTTCTCATGTTACGATTATCTCCTTCAGTCCCTATTCTGATTCTTGTTCACTATTTTCTTTTTTCTTTCCTTTTTTAACTTCTTTTATGATTGCACTAACTAAATAACCAATGATAATTACACTAATAAAAGCGACGATAAAGGTTTTACTGCTAATAACTTTTATAATAAAACCTAAATAACTAATTGTGAAAACAAATTTCCCGACGAAATCAGCCGATGATATCTTATCATCAACCGCCGCTCCTTCACGAATTCCCTGCGTTTGAATTTCATCAGCAGCTGGATTAATATAGATGACCGCATGGGTTACATTATTCCCTTCATTATTCACAAAGGTAATATAATCCCCCACCTTGACATTAGCATATATTTCATCCTGTTCATATGTTTTAATATAAATAACAGAGCCTGTTTTAATTTCTGGTTCCATACTTCCGGATACTACCACCAATGCTCGATAACCAAATAGATATAAAGCAAAATGGGTAATAATCGCCAATACGAGAATACCAGCAGCTACATATCCAATGTAACTAAAAACTTTTTTCATCAAGTTTTCCTTATGATGCTAGTCCTGTTGAGAAATTGATACTTCCCATATCAGCCCAGTCAACATATTCAGCTTGTTTTGCTTGGAAGGTAATCGTAATCACCAGACCGCTTGCCGCTGCATAATCGTTACCAATTGTTGCACCATTATACTTTAATGAGGTAAACATCGTATAAGCTGTGGTGTTAACAGGAATGTTGTTTGTTTTTGAACCTAAATACCAATAGTTATCACTTCCATATACCCAATTTCCTGTATTAATATCGGTAATGATACCATTCCCACCCGCTGCTGCAGTATAGATAACTCCTGTTGTAGCAGTTCCTCCTGATACAGTCGTATAAGTGATTTGCATCCTTAATTGAGAAGCCACTGTAGAACCATTGGTTACGGTAAAAGTTGTCCCAACTAAATTTTGACCAGGAACGATTTTATTAGTATTGGCAATTAAAGCTCCAGCTAGCGTGTAACTAATATCTCCCATCGTGAATGTTTCTGAGGCGTTGTCTGTATCTGTCAACCAAGCACTGGTAATACCATAAGTTGCTGCAGTTAACACAATGACAAGTGATACGATTAAAACGATTAATTTGCTTTTTTTCATATTTTTTTCTCCTTAACTTCCTATTAAAGTTGTTGCAAGAACATCCCATTCGATGTCTTCCCAATCAACATTCTTTTTTTGTTTTGCTTCAAAGATAATGGTAACCGCAAAATCTTTGGCTTGAAACGGTGTTCCTATCACATGACCATTGACCTTTAAACTATGAATAATTTCAATCTCCAATATCGATGATAATTCATCATAAGCAGGAATGGTCGTTTCACCTACTTCATAATAATAGTACCAATATCCATCGTCTTCGTTATAAGTGAATTGATCATCAATCACTCCAATAACAGAAGCCGTTGTTGAGGAAAGGTCTGTATTGTCATCCGTAAAGACAACAACCGCTCCTCCTTCCATTTGATAGGCAATTTTTACCCGCAATTGCGATTCAATTGTTGAATAGTTTTCTACCCCAATTGCCCTATCTTGAACCACTAATTCTTCTCCAGGCAAGATAACTTCTAAAACCGATGCGTCCTCCAATGAACCTGTTAGTACATATTGAATTGATCCGGAATCGAAAGTAACCTCATCAATTGTTTTAGAACTAGCAAACCAAGCATATGTTGCTCCAAGGACAGCAAAACAAGTAACAATTAACATGATAACACTTAATATTAAGTTTTTTCTCATATTTCCCCCTTAAGAAGAATAAAAAGCCAGTACTTATTTTAGATAAGCAACTGGCTGTCATGCTTGTTTCTAAAACAAGTTTTAGACCCTATAGTTTTGCGTCCTCGCCTTTCAGCGAATTTGCCAACAGTTTTATATTTTTTTGTCTATTTCTTCTTTTATTTCAGCAGTAATTCTTTCTCGTTCTTTTTGAATTTCAGCTGCTAATTTATTTTGATATTCCGTTTGTAAACGCAAGTTCTCCTTTTCCTTCATCGTCCTGACAATCTTTACCATTTCTGTAATGAATAAGATGGCAAAGATAAGAAAGATAATGGTAAAGATAACAAACCTCTTATTGATTACAATATTCCCCAGATTAAGAAAACTTCCATGTTTTATTACCTTGCCGATATAATTATCAATCGTAACCACCTCTTCATCTTGAACAGGATTGTTTATTCCCTTCATTGTCAATGAACCATCTTCATTAACGGCAATGACACGATGAACGATGAAAATATCTTTTGCCTTAGAGTAATAAATTACATCATCTCCAATAGCTATTGTTTCAAAATCAACTTCCTTTGCAATAATGAAGTCTCCCGGCATAATCTCTGGTTTCATCGATTCTGTTGGAACAACAGAATACGTATACCCGAAGACTTTTAATGGTTCATGATTGCGATAAGCCTGAATTCCAAATATCATAATTAGAACTGCTGCGATGAAGAAAAAGATTGTCAATGCACCAACTGCATAACTTAAAATCTTTTTTATCATTTACATCCACCTCAATTAGCGACATTCAATTACAATTTTATTAATATCAAATCTTTGATTTATGAATTGATTATTATCGAAGTTTTCCCCTTCATAGGTAATATTGAAGAATATCCCGATGATTGATTGCGCTCCTTCACTTGTTAAAACCTCATTTTCCATAAGGAAATATCGATCTACCCCTTGAGTGAAGTACGTTTTACTATTATTTGAAGATAAGGTAGCAAAGATTTGTTCTAATGTTTCATCATCTGTATCTGTTAGATATTCAATGCTCAACACTTCAAAATTAAATGAATTTTGTATTCTTGTTGGATTTTCACTATCAAGGACTATCCAACCTTCTATTTCATCATAAACCAACGAATTTATACCATACATGTAAACAGAGCTTAATCCATCCCTATTTCCCGTGTTTTCCACAACAATCACATAAGAATAAGTATCTCCTGGAATTGTATTGGCAAAATCAACATCAGCAGTAGTCACAAGTGGTCCACTGATATTCCCATCATTAAATTGTTTAAAGGTATAATCAATTTCTAAATTCCCCACTGTAGTAACAAAGGTGTCTGTTCTACTTTGGTTGCTTAACGTCCACCAAGCAAAACCAACAGCAGCCATCATCAAGATAGAAGCGACTAAAGCTATTAACGATGATAGTAGTGAATTTCCCGCGAATAATTTCTTAAGCATTGTTATCATCCTTTACTTCAGGAGTATTAACAAATTCACTCGTCGTTGATAATTGTTCTATTGCTTTTATTTTTTCTTCGCTTTTTGCTTTTGCTTTTGAAATTTTTTCTTTGCTTTTTGCTTTTTGCTTTTCTTTAAATGTTTGCAAAGCTAATGCAGCTTTCTCTTTTTCTTTTGCTAACTTCTTAGCCAGCCTTTCTTTAGCTGCTTTTTCTTTTGCTAATTTATTCACTAATACTTTCTTAACTCTTGCTCTCTTTCGCTCTTCAATCTTCTTTAATTGCGTTTCTAAGCGAGTTTTCTCGGCTTTTTCAAACGCCAATTTTTGTTTTTTGGTCTTTTCTGATAAACCTTTCAACTCTCTTTGAAGACGTTTCTTTTCTTTCACAACAACACCTTTTTTATCCGTAATTGCTGTTAATTGGTCCTTAATTTTTATTTTTTCTTTTTGATATAAGCGCATTTGTCGCTCTAATTTCGCCAAATATGTCTTACGTGTTTCACTACTACGAGCCTTGATATTCTCTCTGATTAGCTTATTATTCGCCTTTTCCATTTCTTTTAGCAATCTTTTTTCCAAGCGGATTGCACTTTGATAATCCACTTCTTTGGTTTCCCGGATTACTTTAGAAACTTGGAATTTATTTTTCGCTCGTTCGAAGTCTTCGCTTGGATTTTCTTTATCGACCAATCGCTTAAAGATATCTTCACTACCCTCTACATCAAAGACAGCGTCAAATAAGGAATTGCTAATCGCAATAACTTCTCGCAATGTCCTTCTTAAAGCGACATCATAACTCGAAGAGTTGCGTTTATTCTCATCTAATTTTTTATTGAATGTATTACGATATTGATTTAAGAAATACTCTTTTACCGTATCGTCTTCTACTTTAATAGGCTCTGGACGATCCAAGACATCATCCGGATGAATATCTTTTACCTTTATTAGTTTTTTACGACGAAGTTCATATTCATTCACATTTTCAAACTTCTCAGAACGTTCTTCCGCTTTACTTTGAACCATCGTATAAGTCATCAATGCTAAGCGACTAACGCTTGTTGAAAAGTCTTCTCCAATTCCAATCGTTTTTTCTTTTACTTTTACATCATAGAATAGATTAGAATATTTATCGATGAACAGCCATAATGTATAACAATTACGAAAATCAGGATTTTTTAAAATAATATTTGTTTTAATAATTGGTGGGTTTACTCGTTTTGTTTTTTCTAAATCTCTCACCAATTGAGAAGATCTAAACCCAGTAATCATTTCATAAAGTTTCTCAATACGAGCTAATAATTGCCGATTATGGATATTAGTAGTCTCATCTACATCTTTTTTAATCACCATATCAATATCGAGTTTTACTTCTGTCCCTTCGATTTCAAAGGTAGAATTCATATTGACATGATCCTTAAGAAAAGATTCTACATTTTCTTTAATAACTTTATATCTTGTTTCAACAAAACTAACCAAACGAAAGATTAAACTGACTAAGAATCTGTTTTCATAAGTTCCAAATTCTTGTTCGGTAAACGTTGTAAGTATTCTGCGAGGAACAACGCCTTGCTCATTCACCTCACGAATAAAATGAGAATTGGCAGCTAAATGACGAACAGACTCTGATGTTACTCTTTTGGCCCGTTCAACATCAACAACCTCGTTTTCATAACGGATTGCTGAAGTAGGGTTTCGTAAAATTTTGTCGATACTTGGAAAATACGATTCTAGTGTTGAAATCCATTCTTCATCAAAAACCTTAACCTCTGATAATTCTTTACGATAAACACTATTTTTCCCAGCTAGAAACGAATTATAAAAATATTCAGGAAAAGCATTCTCTTTTTCGTTTTTTACTAAGAGTGCTTCGAGACTTTCATAATATAGGTCTAAATCATCTTTAACTCGCATCTAGATACCAACTTTCTATACAGTTTTTAATAGTTCAGTCAAATAGTCAATCGATATTGAGAAAGTATCCTTTCCAAATAATTTATTAAACAACGCAATTAGTTGTGCTATTTCTTGTTGTAAGAATGATAAATTCAATGCTTCAAACTTTCTCAATATTTTCATTGAGATGAAGTAATCAATTGCTTCTAAATCTTTACCACCACAGGCAACATATGCCGGGATAAAGTTTTTTAATTGTTTCATAATACGATTACCAAAAGTAATCTTGAATGTCTTGGCAATAAAACTATCGACTTTGATAATCTTATCCATTAATTTACTATCTATTGGATTTGCTTTAATTCCCTCTTGAAAAAGGTGCTCCATATAATCATAACTCATCGTCACTGCTTCCGTATAAGGAGCGTCAATATATTGTGCTCGATAATTCATCTCAATGGTAATTGCTCTATCATATACTTTATCAGTAATGGTAAATGTAGAATCATCACGGTTCGCAGTACCTACAAACCATAGATTCTGAGGAACTAATATCTTTCCTTCCCTGAAGTTTTTAGGATCGTTTTCCAAAACAGCAGGAACAATATCGATTTTCCATTCATTTACATTCGGCATTTCCATAATTGACAAGAATTCAGCAAAATAATACTCAATTCTCGCTAGATTCATTTCATCGAGAATAATAATATTCAAATCTTCACGATACGTTGCTTCATATAATGCTTTTAAGAAATCTGTTTCGTTAAATTTCTTGGTGAATTCATTCAAGTAACCAATCATCTCTGCTCGGTCACGCCAAGATGGTTGCACAGAGATAATTGCAGCATCTCTCTTGAAAAATTTACCCATAGCATATGGTAGTGAGGTTTTACCTGTACCAGATATACCTTGCAAAATAAGGATTTTTGAGGTAGCCATACCCGCAAAGAAAGCTCTGATTTCTCTCTCTGCATAATACAATTTTAATTGTGATGCAGCAAAGCCGATAAAGCGACTAACTAGTTCCGGTAAATCAATCATATCTTCCGGTTCCATTATAATCGATGTTATCTTTGACTTATACTCCTCATCAACAGCAGTTAATTTTGTAAACCGTGATGGTAATGCTGCTTTCTCCTTTTCATCCTTGATGCCGAACTCTTCTTTTTCAGGTGAATAAGTTCCGGCACCTCCACCTACCTTAAGTGCTAAAATCTTGTTCTTTTCATCAACAAGTTCCGCAGTCTTTGCATTTAACATTGATATCTCTTCAAGCAATGAATCCTTTTCGATTTCACGGCGAGTGAAACGAATATACTTTCTTGCTAATTGGATTCCTCTTAAAATTAGAAAAGTGAAAAACGCTAAGTTAATAATTAAAACAATAACTTCAGCAATCCAATCTAATAAATTAAATCTATTACTCGAATTAATTAGATATTCAAAATATCCAACAATATCATGAAATAATAAATTTGAGAATGCTTCCCACAATCTAGTTAAGAATAACCAAATATTTGAAAAGAAAGTACGTAAGAATTCTATATAATATCTTGAAAATTCAACCATAATACCCTCTTTCAAGAAGAAACTAAATTAAATTAGTTTATTCTTGTTTCTCGTTCTTTTTTGCTTCTAATTCAGCTAATACTTGAGCTCTAATCTTTTCTTTTTCCGCTTCAAGTTCTAATTTAGCTTTCGCTAATTCTTCTTCATGTTCTTTCGCTTTTTCACTAGCTACTTTTTCTTGTTTAATCTTCATGATGTTAGTAACCAATACAAAGGCTTCAAATACTAAGAAAATTGCTGTCGGGATTACCACGACCAATAAGAATCCTTGTTCGCTTCTGACATATTTCATCGTTTTACCCGCATTTTTCCATTTGCCAGTGTAGATTGCTAGAACATCTTTTTCCGCAATAGACTCATATTTTTCGCTATCATTGGTTAAACTACCAGGAATATATTTATAAGCAGGGTTAAGCGCCGCTTTATCGCCTTGGGTAACAAACAATTTTTCACCTGAGATGGTCTCCTTAATATCCATAACTCTATGGGTATTTAGGATAATCCCCATGTCCTCTACATAATATGAAAAGGTAATGATATCACCAATTTCTATATTTTGCACTATTTTATCCCTGTTACGATCTGTTACTTTTTTTACAAAAATTAAATCATCAACCGTGAATGAATCCTTTTCGTTTCCATCCATTGAAGCTGTTTCCACTGTTAAGAATCCATTACCAAAAATCCCTGGTATATCTAAATTATCCTTAACGCCAAAATTGCTAATTGAGAAAATAACCAAAAAGGTGATAAAAAGATAAAAAATAACATTTAAAACAGTTTTAACAATTTTCAAAATCTTTTTCTTGTTAATTTCTTTAGTTTCCACATGAACCTCTTTCTTCATATTTTATGAATTGAAAATATGATATCATGCATATTTTATCACAATTATTCTCAACATGCAAATGTTAATATTAGGAACGTTATAAA